>Ga0157364_1004561_pt1 | contig 13856 bp, 6 predicted proteins | sample AttsexASBM2_FD_111476 | JGI IMG/M metagenome (GOLD analysis project Ga0157364, IMG submission 111476) | Fungus gardens microbial communities from leaf cutter ant in Ribeirão Preto, State of São Paulo, Brazil - Atta sexdens ASBM2 | ecosystem: Host-associated > Fungi > Mycelium > Unclassified ... | reverse complement strand
GCTCGCACTCACTCACGCACTCACGCACGCACGCACGCACGCACGCACGCACGCACGCACGCACGCACGCACGCACGCACGCACGCACGCACGCACACACACAGAGAGTATTACCTATATTCAGCGTATTGCTATAATATTGGTATATTTGAAATCACTAAAGACAAATATACAGTTAGTTACCAGCATCATAAGCACTCACACTTATCTAGAAACTTGAATAATGATTGTACACTTGATAATTTACTTTTTTCATATAGGAGATTCAAGTTACACAGCGGTGGGAATTACGGGAAGTAGCAACTTATAATGTTATCACCTTAGTGAAAGCAAAATTATTTTTAAAACTTTATTATCACTTCTCATGCGTAAATAAATTACCTTGGTAATATTATCGTCTTCATCAGCACTATCATCTGCAGTAGATGGAACACGTGCACTTAATCGACTAAAAACTGTTTTTGGTTCTGCATTAGAACTTTGCCAACGTCGTTTGCCTCCTGCTAATTCATTATTCATGAACTCTGTTATAGCTCTTCGACGATCTTCTTGCAATAGTCGTTTTTGAGGAATTCTAGAAAAGAATAAATCAAACTAAAGGTTTATTTTATTTTCTGTGTGTGTTCCTCACTGATTGCATTAGTTCAAGAAATATACACTAAATCGTTTAAACCAGAAACACGATGAAAAGAACGGACAATAGGAACAGGAAATAACAAATTTCAATCTATTAAAAATCATATACAGGATGCGTTACCAAAATCCAGACAAATCGAATTCTTTAAACAAAATGTTTTTAATGAAAAATTAAATATTACAAAAAATTCTTTTACGTGCCACTTGGGGGATCTCTGTAGAACACAATTATTATATATATCCCCCATTAACTTGAGTGACGGCCTCTATTCTCGATCTGAAATGTTTGCACACATGCTGTAATGTAGCGCTGTCCATGCCGACGAATGCTGCCTCAATAGCGGTCTTTAATGACGTTACATTGGGATGCCGAGATTTGTTTGTGATACTTTCAACTACGCTCCATACGTAGTAGTCCAAGGAATTTAAATCTGGACTGTTGGGAGGCTAGAATTCCTTGGACCAAAACATACGACGTCTATACGATTGTCTGAAAGCCAATTTTGAAAATGACTCGTATGAGCCGGTATATCATCCTGCTGAAAAACATATGGCCTTCCGGACGCCACATCTAGGACTTTATTACATCCATCAGAACGCGCAACGATTGCCCTGGATCATCTGAAATTAGCGCTTTCAAGGGGAGGGGGGTCCTCGCGGTACGTTCTTTCGAGTGACTCTTCCTCGCTGGCATATTGGAACCTTTATTGGACTGTCTAAAGCCATATATTTTGCCATAACGTCATAAACAGTTGATCTCGGTATTCAAAGAACCAAATTATTTCCGTTGCTGAGCGCCCAGCGTGAAGGCCTTCGATGATTGGCTTTTCGATTATACTCCGCACTTGGTTTCAACATCGCGACCATTTTGAGAATATGACTATTTATTAGAAACATCAGGCTTTCGGACGCCAACAACAATCTCTGGCGGAGGCACAATAGCGGAAAATTTAAATTGAAATTTGTCCGGAATTTGATGCACTCTGTATACTAGAATGGACGTTTTATGATAGATCGAAATCTCTTTTCCTAATGCTTGTACTTTTCATTGTGTTTCATTGTGTTTCCTTTACTGTCCTCAAAATGATATTAGCGATATCACCGACGAGATACTATTAGGCTGCGTCTGAGAATAAACGCCGAATAATCTCCAAGATCAATTAATCTTTATTTAACATTCGATGAACAATAAGGAATGATACTTGGAGCAGAGTAGATAAAAGATGTTTTTTTTAAGAATAAAATATTGTTTTTTTGTCTTTCAAAGATGTTTTTAATGCTTCATATATCCTTGTGAAACAGTATTATAAAAAAACATGTTTAAACATGTTAAAAATGTCGATTAAGCATATTTTAAACAATTTAAAACTGATTTTTATCAACTTAGAGACATTCGGTGCGTATTCCTCGAATTTTAAAGACGGCCAGCCGTGGGCAAAGTTCATGACTATCAGTAGAGCTCCGGGATTTGGAGATAATTGAAAAACAATGACATTGTCGATAATTGATATAAATTTGCGATTATTGACATAAGTATTTGAATAATACATTATTAAATTCACGATTTTTTATTAAGTGCTCCATAAATAAGTACATATACTTATTTATATAATACTACAATATCTTATACATTGCTACAAAATTATAATTTTTTTCTCTACAGTTATCATCTCTATTAATAATCAAATTTGAACAATAATATTAAAATTACAGTTTTTAAATAAAAATTGTGTGTTATTCGATTTTAAACATATATACATATCTACAAAACTAATAAATCATATAATTAATACTATATTATTACTTTTCTTACTTTTAGTCATATTATTATGTTTCTTACTTTTAGGGCCAGTTGTTCCATTTTTTTGGTAAATTTTACCTGTTGGGTAAGTAGTAAGATTACCCAATCACGTGCATGAATTACCTCATAAGTAAAATTTATCAAAAGGTGGAACAACCGGTTCCTAGTTTCATTTAAATTTTAACAGTCACGCAAACTTCAGTAAGACCAGCAGTCTTTAACAGAATATCTTGTCGGTGGCAATACTAAGTTTGTTCTTTTTAGCAAAGTTCTTGCACGAGTCATTTTTCTTATTTTTCTCTCCACATTGGAGAGAAAGAGAAAAGAAATTGTGCAAAAAGTTCAGCTAAAAAGAACAGGTCTAGTGTAAGCGTTAAAGCTGGAAACACAATAAAAAGCACAGGCAATAGGAACAGGGAATAAGAGATTTCAATCTATCAGAAAGCATCCATTCTATGGTTATTCATAGTTTCTGATAAGTTGAGCATTATGTTTCCAGCTTAATAGTCCGGGAACTAATGAAGATTTTCCCTATATAATTTGATACCAGCTGAAAATTTGTGTTCTATTTGTCTAAGTCTAGATAGTGGAGAAAAGAAAAGTTAATGCCTGGCTGTCTGGATCAGCCGCGATACGGAAACACATTCCGTAGAGTCGTTAAAAATCCTGATGCATAAACGTCATTTGATATCGCCTGAAACTTCTTTGGATAGTAGTGTGAACTAATTAAAAAGTAGTAACAATACCTGACTGCGCAAAATGATTGCGCAAATTGCTCGGCTACGGATCAAATATGTCAAAAAATAAGATGCCCTTACGTCATTTAATACCGGCTAACTTTTTTTGAAGAATAAGTTTATAAGAAAGAGATTTTTAATCACCCATCAATGTTTTATAACGTTATTTCAGTTATTAAAAATTTAAAAATTGTGTGCCAATAATTTTATATGAAAATGACAATTTAACAGTCTACTCTTGTATTTCTGAACTCGATTTTGCAGATATTGAACTCGATTTTGCAGGCTGGTAACAAATTACATAGGCTGCGTTCCATCTAACACTCGCAAACATAGACATAATAAGAATAGACCGAGCATATCCTTTATTTTGATATGAAGATCAGGCAAAAAAGGACAAAGGGTAAATATTAAACAGAGAGCAAGTTATTCACATCTTACTTCTCCTCTCCATTCTTTTCTAGTCAGAAAGAGAATGCTACAAGGTATCCATTGTCCACCCTTTCCTATCTAGTCTTTCAAACCTCAATCTATTCTTATTATGTCTAAGCTCGCAACACTCACAAGCATCGTTTGTCATTGACATTTAATAAATGACAAGAATGAATGAAATGATTCCATGAGCGTTGTGAGTGTCAAGTGGAATGCAGCCATAAAAAGTCGTCAGCTCTCAGACTATAATGTATACAAGTTCAGCCATATAAAACAGACTTTGTACAAATAATGCAAAGTCTATAAATAATCTAAAAATAGATAAATATGATATTAAGCCTACATATAAAAATATTTCACATCATTGTCTTCATTATTAAGAATTATGGAATTACATTAATACTTTCTATCTTTATCAAACGAATCTAATATTTCTATAAACAATAGGTTTGTTTTTTATTGCTGAATTTTCTGAACTAATATAATAAATGTATATTGAAGTGTTCTTTATTGCAAAATTTGTGTCCTAAAATGTTCTTTATTGCAATATAGGAAAATTCGGTGCAAAAGTTCACTGGCTGCACTAGATTTAGAATCAGTGCAAGCAGTGCAGGACACCTAGAAATGGCTGTTCAACGAAACACAACTATTACATATATACATTATTAATAATATTGTCTAAATGTAATAATATATATCATCTATATTTTTTACCATTATTATCTTTGATTGTGAAAATAGTGGAATTGCAATTACATTTTATTCATTAAATGAATCTAATAATTGTGTCCATCATGGATAACTGTACTATACATTTTATATTGCCTATTTATACTATGCCCTTGCTCAGTTTTAGTTCAGTTCAGTGCAATTCTAGTGCTGCAATAAAAAACAAATGTATAATAATATGGAACGCCATTCTATCTTGTACTAGAATATTTTTTATTTCTTGCTTACACTTACATACACTTACACTCGTCAGTTTTGAGGTCTATTTTCTATGGCTAAACCAGTGTACACTTTTGAAATTCCAAGTGAAATAGATGTATGTTTGATATTTGTCGAAAGCGAAAAAGAGAATTTTAGTGCATTTTAGTGCAGGAATAGAAAAATAGAACATTTATTTATACTAATTCAGTTTAGTGCAAAGATCTGTTTTCTGTGATTGAACTAATTAGGTACAGTTTCCTTCATAAGTTTAGGAATACTCTATGTTTTACAGGAAAGTCATTACATGACAGCGATCGATACATGTTTTAATTTACTCAGTTCAACTTACTCTTTTTCTAGTTCTAAAGATTAGAAAAAGATGAAAAGTAAGTTGAACCGAGGTTAAAGTTAATATACATTGATGGAAATGGGCATAAGTGCACGAACTGATACGCACTAAAAATTGCAGATCACAAAAAAAAATTTATTGTCGCTACTGGATATGATTATACTGTGGCGGATCGATATATGATTTAAATACTTCGTAAGACATCTAAATGACGATAAGCATTTATCTAGAACACCTATAAGCTTGTACATGCCGAGAATATGTTGGACAATCATTTCACAGCATCGAAGCGCTCAAGATTTGATTTCGTGAAGAATTTCGTGCTTTGGTCTATTGTTTATGTGTATATTGTCATTGTGTTTGGCAATATCATATTTGTGTTCATTGTATATATACAAGTCATTTAATTGTAGTTTAACGGTTTCTATAAAAGTGGTAAACTATTTAAGTCACAAGTTGATTTTGTCTCCGTAAAAATTGAAAAATGGCCTCAAAGAATCAGATTTCATATGAATTTTAATTAAAATTTCATATTTTAATAGCATGTTATTAAATTTTTAATTAAAAAAAGACAAAATAAAAGTACATACATATGTACATTATAGATAATGTATGAATGTATGTACTTTTATTTCATTTTTTTTCAATTAAATAATTATTTACAAACGTGTAAAATGTAGTGTTCCCAAATTTATTATGCAGGATACTGTATATATTTGATACTTATTAAAAGCAAGAGAATTCTAGTGCAATCTAATGCAGGAAACAGACCACTAGTGCAATCAGTCCTTACATAGGGATATAAAAACAAATCTTAAATTACATGAAAGAAAACTATGTGTGCCTTCCAACAAGTGACACAATGCGACACAGTAATCATGTCATTTTTATTTAACATTGACAAACAAGGATATAATGATCTATTGTGTCATACCGTGTATCACTTATTGAAAGAAATCACTGATAAAAAATGTATGAATATATTATTTAACACACTTATATATGATAGAAATGATATAAATGTGATGATACAACATACAAATGTAAAACAAAAATGTAATAAACAGTACAAAAATAATTAGATAAAAGTGTAAAAAAGCTCATGACAGTAAAAGTTACATACTGCAATACATAAATTGTTAAAATATTTCAAGAATTTTATTATAAAATGTTTTTAAAAGTATTTAATAATTTAATATGAATAAAAGAAAATAAATATTAAAGATTTTTTTAAATTAAATATAACCTAGACTGCAATGGACCACTTTCGCCATCAGGAAGATCACGGCCCAAAATTTTACGAATGCTACGATCGAGACCACGAAGTCCATCGCGGGCAACTTCTAACTGTGCTTCTAATCTGTCGGCTCCCCATAACTCTTGACAATCTAACTTCCTCATTAGAAACTTTTACACTTAATAACACAGAAAACCAATTTTTTCAACAAAGAATCGAAATAATGTTGACAAGTTGATTAGAGATCGGAAAAATTTCTGATTTTCTAAATCGTGAATTGGGCATAGATTTAGTAAGAGTAGATGAACATTATTGACCTGTGTTATGCCTCCGGCACACTAGCGCTATAGTATAATCATAATAGCGACAGTGAACTTTTTTGTGATCTGCGCATGTATCGATTTGTACACTTGCCCATTTCCACAAATGTAGATTAATTTTAATCTCGGTTCAACTTACTCTTCATCTTTTTCTAATCTTTAGAACGAGAAAAAGAAGAGACGAAGAGTAAGTTGAACTGAAATTGAAGTTAATCTACATTGGTGGAAACAGGCATTAGGAATATGGCGGAAGTATTAGTAAGACACTATAAATGTAAATATTCGCATATCCGCCATTGTTACTTTTTTCCCCATTCCTTGCTTGATTGTGCAACAAAATTAACGCGAAATTACAGCAAAATAGACTAATAGCATCCGTATGCATTAATGAATGTACAAATTTAAAAAGAAAATATAAAAAAAGATTTTAGATTTAATCTTTCATTTAAATTTTGAACATGGATTAAAAAAAAATTATTATTAAAAAGTTATCAATAAAAAACCGGTGCTTCCATACACTTTCCATGAATCGAGAAGCCTTTTTTGTCTATGATCATTTCACATATGCCACGATGTGTACAATAGTCATCTGAAAATTTTATGAAATTATCGCAAATAATAATTAATAATAAATAATTTAATAATACAATAAGTAACTTGGCATAATGTATTGAGCGATCCTAAGGAAAAGTTGGTATAAATAAAATTGAAAATAAAAATAAAAATAATCAGAGTTAAATGAGATAAAATTACACGCAACAAATTTTTTATTGATAAGAAATTTGTATTTATTTATTTATTTTTTGTGATAATTATTTAGAATACGGACACTACGAAACTTGATAAAAATATATTTATTCGACATGTTTTCATTCAAAATGAAAGAATCTGGCAGAAAAACGTGATGGTATACTTTACGAAGCGAATTATTGAATGTTAAAGTTGGGCTACGTTCGGAAACATTATCCGAATGCTCCCACGTATCACTTTATCTTGGTGTTTAACATTGGATAAGATAATACATGAGGTCAGGTGACGTTTATATTACGCAGCTCCAATAGCTATTCAGATAAAGAAAACTCCTTTTCCTAATCCGAATCGCTAAAGCAGACTGTCGCATTATTCTTAAGTCTACTTATACATTCTTTCATTTTGAATGAAAATCGTATCGAATGAGTATATTTTTATTAAATTTTACGATGATATCCATATTCTAAGGTTATATTTCAAAACGTTCTCTCCGAAGAAAATCCAGCAAACGAGAATGGATTGAAATGAATTGAAATGGATTCAGAAATATTAATTCAGAAATATTCAGAAATATTCAGAATCTGATTGAATCCAATTGAATCTAATTAAATCCAAAAAAAGTATTCGGTATTTAAAATACGCAGATAGAAAAAAATTTCAATCTATTTTAATCTATTCTTGCTGGATTCCAAGAAAAATTTTACTCGAAATATTGTAGTATACGTTACATGTCTTATATGTATATATTTCGAGTAAATTCCCAGAATTAGATTCAATTGGATGCAATTGGATTGAAAAATTGCATTTCCTATTCAAAATATTGAATTGAACAATATTCACAATGTGTTGTGTGTGCACAGAAAAAGCTAATATTATTATTAGATTGAAAGGCATAGAGATATGCTCCATGCAATTCCTATAAATAAATAAAAATGCATTCAGAATTGAAAAGCATTCATTTTTACATTCGTGAATTAATGTTTCTGAAAATCTAAAATTTCAATTCATTTCAATCCATTCTCGTTTGCTGGGAAAGGATGTTTTGGAATATAACTTAAGTAAATACCCTTATTATACTTACATCCTACTGTTCCATGTTTAAATCTTTGCATAAGAGCAATGCAGCTAAAAGTTGGATTAATCCAACTTTTCAATGGTATCGCTGGCGACAAAGGCTGCGTTTTACTTAACACTTATAATGCTCGTGGAATAGAGTCCTAGAGTATATATGAGAGAAGCGACATTCATCCCCCACTACTATCTTTAGCACCTTCATGTTCAGCATCGTCATATTTAGCCCGCTCCAGTTGACCAGTTCCCATGAAACTCTACTCCATTGTAAGAATCATGAGCTCCGTCAGGATGAAGTTAAATAAGTATTCATGTTTTTGTGTTTTCTTATTGAATAATATAGCGATTAAATAATGCAATTAAAAATATTACATAAAAATGGTATATTGTGTATAATTAGTTTTATAATTTTATTAAATGCATTATTGCAATAACGTTATGTATTTTTGTAACATGACTATGTTTCTATTTTATCAGGAAGTATTTCGCAAATATACAAAGATACTTATACATATCTATTTTAGTGTATGTACTCTCCATTGCGGACACAATATGGCTGCTTTAATTAAGTAACATCAATCAGAAATCGTGACGCCGATGTCGCTTCACTCATATATAGGACTGTATTGTGAAATTATTTCATCCTTGTCGTTTATCAAATGTTAAATAAGGACGCTCGCGAGTGTTGCGAGCATTAAGTAGAATACAACCTAGATAATGGATAAATTGAGGGAGAATTCAGTCACGTGATCATTTATCGCTACGATAAGCGACACCATGAAATTATACCTTTATACATAAGTAAAGATATTTTTATATGAAAGCGTAAAGTTTAGAATAGATTTGTTCGTATTGCTTGCACTTTTTACTCAGGATCTTTCTCTCTTTCCAACATCCAAATATATTTTTCTCATTTTAAATGAATAATTTTTGGAGATATTAAATAATAGACGAAAGCGTATAGACTTCATAGGTTGCAATTTATTCACCGAGCGATTGGTTCTCATTTGTCCATGAATAAGATCAATCGCTCGGTGAGCAAATTGCATTCTGAAACCCATCAAAAAAAAGTGTTGCAATCGTTTTGTGATCGGCTATACACTGTTAAAAATGTCATGAATACCAGTTATACTGTAGCATTTCCTTAATTTTTCGTATGCGATACTTTTCGAGAATAAGAGCCTTGAGCCTCTATTCTCGAAAAGAATCGTATATGAAAAACTAAAACTATAGTGTAACATATATATAGCATTTCCCTTGTTTTTTTATATGCAATAATTTTTAAGAATAGAAGCCCAGAGCGATACTTGTCGCGATATGCTGTACCCAATGCAGCTTTACTGATGTTCTCATAAAGTTATATCACAGTATAACCAGTAGAGACTCTCAGCGAAAAAATGCGTATTTGCACAGGTATGGTTGCGCAACTTTTATTTTGAGTCGGATCCAATGAAATGCAAGATGACATGTGTGAGCAGATATCCGTAACAAAAGAAGACAATTTAAGAGCTGCGTCATAAATATTTCTAAAAAAATGGATAAAAAAAGAAATTATGTTACAGTATTAAACAATGCAGTAATAAACAATGCAGTAATAATAATAAAATTTCATAATGCACTTTTTTTCGTTATCTCAAATATATAAGGTAAGTTTTTATAATTTACAAAAAGTAAGTAGTTTATGCTAGGTTAACTTAATTAAATATAATCAAATGTAATTTTGTGAAAAAAGATAATATTTTTACATTGACTACGTTTACATGGCATCCTTAATTATGTTTTTTAGAGCAAATGGACTATCGCATGAGGCATTATAGGGCCTCTTTCGATCCTGGATTTTTCAAATGTTAACATGATGGATGCTCAAGTGACTGCGACGCGGAGATCAAAGATGCCGAAGTATCCCTACTGGTTGTACTGTGGTTATACGCTCATTGGATATCGCGTATCGTGACAAATATCGCGCTGTTCTGCAGCCGGTATAAGTTCTATGATATACAAAGCATAAATCAGGGTATTAATCATGTAACTTTATTTCTAGGATGAAAAGTAAAAAGTGAAAATTTTAACCAATGAAGTTAATGGAGAAATTTTTCGCTTTTCACTTTTCTAGGAAAAAAATTTCATGATTGATACCCAGTCACTATCATAGAATAAAGTGGGAATGGATTCCGATCGGAATTATTCTATTTTCCCTAGAAAACACAATAGAAATCTAGAGAATAATTAAATACGGATGTGATTGATTACATGCAGTACGGAAATTTAGATAACTATAGAAATTGCTAGATAATTATAGAAATTGCGTAAATCGTGCTGCTTTCTTTTTTTCTCCTTTAGAGTATGCCCATAGATTTGCCCATGACATAGATTTTCCGCATAACGCGTATCGCGTAACCAACCAAGGACCAGTACGCGTTTTTTGAGTGTTTTACTTACGCCTTTACTATGCGCTTTTTGTTACGTGGAATTCAATTTCCATATGTCTCATGGTACGCAAGAAATTGAGTAGCGTACACGATAATCAATCATATCTTTATATTTTTTTAGACTGTTCCAACAGAAATACTAAAGATGGCAGTTTATTACGCGAGATTGTAATACGCTTCATCGGACATATAGAAATGAGTTTTGTGTAACGCAGCACACGCACGTTCATTTATGTATGTTTAACATATGTATTGTACATATGTTCATTGTATACAGTTTCTGAAAATTGCAGTTTCTCTGAAATTTTCTCATTGAAATTTCTAAAAAATAAATTCTATTCAGTTAGCACTCTTCATTATTGTTTTCTATAAAAAAATATCATCAAAAACACTTGATCGTATAGCAGCAGATATTAAAGAAATTGATTAGACCTCTACATTTTTATTAAATAAAAATAAAAATAAAGTGCGAAAACGAAAATATTGAGTTCATCCAATTTTTTCAATTGATAATAGAAAACGATATGGAACGAGTAATAATTTCATAAGAGAGTTACATTTTTATAATGAGAAATTCATCAATTATTTTCGTATGATTCCAGAGGTTTTTGACAAATTATTTACTGCTGTACGTTGAGTCTTACATTACAAATCAAGAATGTATTTGAGAAGCAATACCTCCAAATATATGATTAGAAATATATCTTTGTTACTTGGCTTCAGAAAATAGTATCTCTTTCCTATGCATTTCGAGTAAGACATAATACAATTTCAAAAATTGTGTCCGAAACGTGCAAAGCAATTTGGATTGCATAAAGAATGAAGTTAAAGAATAAGATTTTTGAGCAAAGATTTGTGGAAAAAAATAGCAAACAAATTTGAAAAAAATTGAGATTTTCCTAACTGTATAGGAGCAATAGATGGAAAACATAATCCAGATATACATGTGGATTTCTAAAATTAAATTAATTTTATATAATATATTAAGAGATTAATTTTTTCTTATATTTGGAATACTTTCTTATATTTTTCTTTTTTATTTGGGAACTTTTTTTTGTAAATCTATGGATGAAGAAGTAGTGTTATTACTAATGTTAAAATTATTGCGAAAAGCAAGAAATGTCAAGAATTGTGTCGCGTGCTATTCTCAGTCAGAAATAATTTCTCGAAAAAACGTCATGTCGAAAATAAAAGTCGAAAGTTTTCAAAATTTCTATTGATTTCGATAAATTTTTGATTAATTTTCGAGTTGGAAATAAAATCTTAAATTGATCTAGTCAGCATAAAAATACATTACTAGTGTCACTAATGTAATAAGTAAATTCGACAAGTAGTGTCACTAATAGCATAATAGGAAAAAATTTTATTAAAGTTTTATTGAAATTTTATTGAAAATAAATATTATTGATTAGCATCATATTTCAGAGAACAAAATTTAATAATTTAAAAAAATTTATTTTATGAATTCGAGAACGAATTTTATGATGCACCCATACGCGGTCACCCATCCGAATTTGAACCTCCACTTACTGCTCCACTTCTATGATTATATGGGAACTGCTCCTTCGAAGAACCATGAACACCTATAATGCTAATGGGTGTACAGTTGTCTATCTGTTCAAAGATGTGTGAAAGAGGCGGAACACATATAAAAAATATAATTAAATATAGTAGTAATGTACAAATGATGACACCTATGATAATACTTGTTTTTAATAATACTGTAAAATATTATTTTTATTAGCTGAAATAATACTAATTGTTCTAATGATATATATATATATATATATATATTGGGAGTACAAATTAGTTCGTTTCTCTAAAGATAGCTCCAGCTGTTGTTAATGGTTCATAGTGATAGCTGATTTTAGCGGTTTTAGAGAGGTTAAACATCTGTTAATAATATTCAGTTTATATCGTTTTAAGTTTCATACAAAAACCTTGATTTTTACTGTGTTTGAAATGTCGAATTTTGTGTTAACCAAGCAGCATTTGCGGGAGATTTTGATTTTCTACTTTAATTGGAAGAAAAGTGCGGCTGAAGCCCATTGAATGCTTGTCGAAGTTTATGGTGACACTGCTCCAACTGATAAATCATGTAGGGAATGATTTCGACGTTTCAAGGATGAAGATTTCAACGTTGAAGACAAGCCTCGCTCTGGACAGCCAAAAAAATTCGAAGAATTAGAGGCATTATTTGAAGAAGATCAGAACCAAAGAGGAGCTTGCAGAATCATTGGGGGTAACTCAACAAGCTGTTTCTGTACGATTGAGAGCTATGGGAATGATTCAAAAACAAGGAAATTGGGTGCCTTATGAACTGAAATCGAGAAATGTTGAAAGCGATTTTTCACTTGCGAACAGCTGATTCAAAGACAACAGAGAAAAGGTTTTTTTGCATCGGATTGTGACTGGAGATGAGAAGTAGTATTCTACGATAATCCAAGAAGAAAAAATACTACGCTAAGCCCGGTCAATCATTGCCATCGACTTCAACATCAACACCACGGTCGAACATTAATGGTTCGAAGATCATGCTCTGTGTCTAGTGGGACCAAAAAGGTCTTGTTTATTAGGAGCTGCTGAAACCTGGCGATTCCATTACGGGCGATCGGCTACAATTGATTCGTTTGAGCCGTGCATTGCGAGAAAAACGGTCAGAATACGAGCAAAGACATGATAAAGTTATTCTTCTTCATGGCAACGCTCGGCCTCATGTCGCTAAAATCATAAAAAAATATTTGGAAACGCTCAAATGGGATGTTTTACCGCATCCGCCGTATTCTCCGGACATTGCTCCTTCTGATTACTGATTGTTCCGAAGGAACAAGTCACCGGTTCACTTCTTTCGCAGAAATCGAAAATTGGTTCCAAAATTGGATCGCCTCCAAAGACGAGTCATTTTTTCGAGATGAAATTCGAAAATTGCCTGAGAAATGGGAAAAAATAGTAGGCAGCGATGGACAATATTTTAATTGATCTGTTCATTCATTTTGTTTTGAAATAAATGCACAAAAACACGGACCAAACTAATTTGTACCAATATATTAGGTGTACAAAAAAGTTCTGAGCTCTTTTTTGTAAAATTCAATCTTTATTCGTATGTAATCGTACGGAAATGGCTTGCTGCGTAACGCCAAGCTGTTCTGCAAGCTCCTTTTCAG
>Ga0157364_1004560_pt1 | contig 13856 bp, 3 predicted proteins | sample AttsexASBM2_FD_111476 | JGI IMG/M metagenome (GOLD analysis project Ga0157364, IMG submission 111476) | Fungus gardens microbial communities from leaf cutter ant in Ribeirão Preto, State of São Paulo, Brazil - Atta sexdens ASBM2 | ecosystem: Host-associated > Fungi > Mycelium > Unclassified ... | reverse complement strand
AGTAATTTATTTAGTTTAAATGTTCCACGTTTTTCATAGTTTTTTATAAGGAACTTAAAAATAATTCTTTTGTCTATAGAGAAATAGAATTACTTGTACTTATGACAAAAGAATTATTTTTCAGTGAAATGTTTTGAAGTCACGATAGAGTCTCGACATATACACGAACTTGAGCTAATCTACCATATGAAAATCCAACGAACGCTTTATCGAACTTTTCCGCTTTTCCAATGTGAAAAACGGTGTCTATGAAGGAACTGAATAGGGACAAAAATCTCTCCGTCAGATTTGTAAGATCGTAAAGCCTTCGCTACGTTGTTATATTCTACTCTCTCGGTTTTCCTCGAAACCGAGATTTTTATCGAAACTACGAAGTTTTATTATGAAATAATAAAATATCTAAGACTATATCAGAGCCTGCGGGCTTTGATTTACAGTTCAAGTTTTATCGTATCAGGTTGAAGCAAAATGCGGGAAAGAAAGAAAAAAAAAAGAGTAAGAAAGAAAGAGATGTGAATAGCTGTGGTCTTACCCGGTAATATGGCGCCTTGCATTTTACATTAGAAAGTTCAAGCCATTTCCTGACGTCGGTAACGTTGTCATAAGTCGACGTGGAAGAGGGCGATAGAGGAAGAAAGGAATGATCCGGAAAGGAGACAGTGGCGCGATTTTGAAGATGTATATAGAGTTGTATTTTGTCTTTTCGCTATCTTCTTGAAATCTTTGCATGACACAGGATCGATTTATACTCAATCAATTTTAGATTCGAATGATCGTTCTGTACAGCAATAAAAACCCCCTAAATGCTTCTTCAAAGATGTCTCAATAGAGCATAAATGTGAAAAATCACTGGTAAAATATAGAAAATTATAATTTCGTTCTCCATAAGTCTTTACAAAGTGAAAATTAGTTTTTTCTTTTCACTTTTAATAATGATATGGATTATAAGATAATGTTTCTTAAAATCGAGAAATATAGATTTCGATACTCGATATTATGCCAATTAAAATTTAAATCGTAAATAATTCCAGAGGAAATTTGAAAATTTAATATAACTTAATCAGATACAGGATTTATTTCGGAAGAAATAAATCTGTATCAAGTGGAAAGCGAGCCCGTAAAGACTCGAGTTGATCAAGTGTGTAATAAAATTATATAACTTGCAATAGACTCTTTGTCATACCATAGCTATATATTTCATTACTATAACAATTTAATGTAAATTTTTAATTTATTGACTATGATAGCTCAAATCAATAGTTGCGTTTATCAGTTTACACATTAATTTAGAATTTAACTTTGACTAACAGTTCAAGTATTCTACCAAATACTGAGAGGTTTTATCTTTGGATATTTCGACCTTTCAAATGTTTCTTTGAGTTATGGGTATAAGTATGGATTTGAGCTTGAAGATCAACAAACATTGTTAATTTTGTGAATTATCAGTTATACACTAATGAAGGTTCAAAACGAGAACTGAAATGTCTGTAATAGTTATTAATCAACTTGTATCGATTCTTACTGGCTGTTTTTCATTTGAAAACTTAATTCTTAATTTTGAGATAACATATGCTGTTCAATTTAGTTCTCATAAAAGCTTTTAATATTGTGACGTTTCTTTTTATCACAAAGTACATTAATTTAGAAGATTAATTTTATTTAATGAATAAATAGCATTATTTATACATCTGCCTTGTATGTTAAAAAATGCGAATCGGATACAAAAAAACATAGCGACTTGAAACTATATATTTTTTTCTCTTACCTCACAAAGACCGATTCTTTTACTCCTCAAATTTACTGATCAAATTTTCGTTCGATTTGCGGAAGTTTTTACAATATGCGCGAATTCTCGTAGCATCGTAAAGTTACAGTATTTCCTTCTGCCTCTTTCTTTGTCTTTCATTGTGTCGAATCTTGTTTCTTCTTCGTTTCTTTTGAACAAGACTTTATCGTCAGGGCATTACGGCTTAGCAGTGTCTTGAAAAACTTTCCAGTTTTCACCAAGCGAATAGCGAGTTGAAACCCCATATAACTCGATTAGAAGACAGAGAAAGAAATGTAAGGAGAAAGAAGGGACGAAGGTATATAACATCAGAGTGAAGAACAAGAAGAAGAGTACCTTCAGTTCAATTATTGGTATGCGGTTGTTGTTTTATTCTTCTTATTTATATATCTCTCTTAAGTCTTCCTCGCAATTTCGTGAGAAAGATATACAATATGTATATACAATATGTATATAAATATGCTTCTCTCTATTTTTTTTTTAAATATAATGTTTCATAACGTCACAACGTGATTAATATTTCTTTATAATGTACAATATTTTGTAGCTAGGATTATTATGATCCAAAATGAATAGCTAAACAAAGTACGCGAAGAAATTAATTACTCTGTAACGACCTTACCAATCTTAATGCAAAAAGATCCCTGTGGTCTAGAATGGATGGTTAACCAAAGTACTGGGTAGGAATTAATTACTCTGTAACGTCCCTACCAATTTTATTACGAAAGAATCTTTATGTTATATAACGAATAGCTAACTGAAATAACCGACAAAGATTAAGGACTGAAATATCGCTAATTTTCATAAGAAATTAGTTCCTCTTGTGTGTTATTTTACACTTCAATGATCGCCCATAAATATTGCTGTAGAGATATATTTTTAACATAGGATTATTTATTTTCAAAACGCTTACAGTAATAATTGTAATTAATTAAGATTCATAAATAGAAGAAATAGAAATACATAAATATATCATCATATTGTGGATTTTAAAAGGACAAAAGTAATGAGCGCCGGCTAACTACTATACGATAGACTGTCAAATTTCAATTAAAGAAAAATTCATTTCAAACTGCTTACAGAATTTGTAATTAATTGGATACTCTCTATATGCCGACTAATTGTAAGTGAGACACGCGCGGAAAGATGGGCATGGAAAGAAAAAAACGTAACGTGTGTGGGCACGACAGGATGAACGGGGAAATCGATGGGGGATTTCCAACGTAATAGAGGTAGATACTCTAGCACGCATTATTCTCGTTACGGAGCTGAGGTTGAGGTTTATGGCATGGATGGTTATAGTCCGTGATAGCGGTTTATGCCCGGCGTTGCTGAATCTGACCAGAATTGACGGATGCCGCGAGCTATTGCTTCCTGTCCGTTTCTTTTCGTTTCTTCCTTTCGTCCTTGTTTTACCTATTGTTATTCTCTGTATTATCGCGAAACATCTATTTTCCTGTATTATCACGAAGAGGCAATTTTAATCCCAGAATGCATTAATAAACTCGATTAGATTAATTAATGTTGTTTACTCCGATAATCTGAGCTTTCCAAATTATAATCCTACCTTATATATATATATATACACTGAGAAAAAGATATTATTTAAAAATTTTTGGGAGAAATATATTTATTTCACCGAAATAAATCTTTATTTATATACGGCAAAATGAAACTATTATTAGCAAATAACCCATCATTTTATTTTTTTTTACAATTAATGAGATATATTTCACAGAAATGTATATTTTGTTATCACAAATTTTTTCATAACTAATAAATATTAAAGAAAATGTCATAACATTTGTTTTGCAATGCTTCAACATTTTTCTCTCACAAGATATGTACATTCAAGATATATATTTTAATTTTTATTACCGCATTTGTTTATTTTAATTTCAATTTTATGGTCAATTTCTGTGGGGAAATGTTTAAAAATTCAAGATATATACAAATTTATATAAAAATTGACAAATGTTTTTAAATTTTCCTTTTTTTCCAGTTAACAGTATACGAAGCGAAAATTTATTTAATATTTTTTTGTCGCGAGGAATGTCTGTAAATGTTTAATACAGAGATATTTAGTAGACAGAACTAATATCCTTTAACAGAAATTTCAATTAACACACACAGGTGGAACCGTTTTATGGTACTCCTTTAAACTGAAGCGTTCGCGAATTGGACTATCGCGTAATAAAAGTTAATTCGCTTTATTTATTAACGCGCACGCAACGCGATGCATCCGCTTGTGCTTGATCACCGACAATAATAATCATTATCGACCGCGGCGTTACAATAGTTAATTGCTCCCTCGTTCGATGAGGTGAGCGTAGATAATAACGAATTACTATAGGAATATCGAATGAAGTGTATTCCCAAGCGCCGTTTAAGCACCGCAAATTATTAATTACCTTCGTTATAATCGGGCCGCGGGTGGATCGTGGTGCATCTATAAATCAGGGTGTTTCTCCCCCACAGCCGGTGTTTTTCCACCCCTCGGAAACGATTAAAATGGCCGGCGATCAGGACGCGGTGGAGGGAAAGAGGTTGCAGAAGCGAGGATGAGACACGATTGGTGCCAGAAATAAACTGCTCGTATAATTCCTGTACTTATCGGAATTTCTCGTTTTTTAAAATATTATATCCCTTATATAACTTGGAACAGAGGAGAAGTAGGGGATGAGGGGTTAGAATTGCAAGGACCGATAGGGCGAATAATTCCGCGATTGTCCACTAGCGTTTCATCCCTTTGTGTCTATCCAAACACCCTCACCATTGTCTTCGCTGTTTCCCTTGATCTCATTTGTAAGCATCTTCCTGGCTGCATCGTTGTAACGGTCCGTAGAACGGCATTACATTAGGCCATAGTGGCCGCAGTAATCTCAGCTATGTGTATCCATTTAGCTCCGGGCATACAGTACGGCCTATCCAGTGTAATCCGAGCTTAATTGCCGGTCGAATCAATGCCATCCGCTGTACATTCGATCCTCCCTATGGTCTCTTCTCCCTCTCCTTCGAGTCGAACTTATTACGCATTGTACTCTCGGTTAAGAGTTGTTGCGCCGAAAAAATAAAGAATCGAATCGAATGATTCTTGGAAAATGATTGTCTGTTCTAAAGTTACACGTCGCTAAATTACATACATTGATTTAAATGTTATTATAATACAAGAATATAACTTCTTTCTCTTATCAAATTCCATATAAATAATTCTTCACTATAAGTATTTTCATTATAGAAAAATTGACGGTTTGAAATCTGTATTTCAATCAAAATAACCTGGAGTATCATATAATAAATATATAAGTCAAAATTACAATAATCATAATTTTCATAAAATAAAAATTTATATTTCTCTCTCTCTCTCTCTCTCTCTCTCTCTCTCTCTTTCTCTCTTTCTCAGAAAGATAAATTTCTTTAATTTTAGAAACAGAAGTAGGTAGAATACTTAACACGTATTATATGTATAAGTAGAATATAATGAATAAACAGGATTAAAGATGAAGGCGATCGTTGATTAAAAAGATGGTTTAAGACGATGTTAGAGACGATCGTTAATATCTCTCTCGCAATACCCGAGAGAGAGGTTTGATAGCTCGAAGGTGGTAACAACCCCTTTGGGTGATATGATCCTTTAAACACGATAATACTCAACGATGAGCTCCTGACGTACCTAAGGGAAATTATCGAGTGGCTACCATGAAACGAGATAATAATGTTCGTGCAACTGTACGAGATGTATTTTTCGCAACATTCGCAAATCATTTACAGAAAATAGAGTTTTACAAATGTTATTACGTTTTCTTTTTATGTTTAATTACAACGACGTCTTTTAGTAAATGAAAAATCGTGGAGATGCTCGAGAGTAAGAAAGAAAGAAAAAGAAGTGATTATTCCTTGCAGTTTAAATTTAGACGTAGGTGAAGTTTTTTTTTGTAGTTTCGCGGTGTTATGGGTTGTGCGATTTTATTGCTCGTAAACTGGAGAAAATGAATGAAAGTATCAGTAAAGACGCGACTTCTACTTAGTGCTACTGCTTTTTTTATTGTTTTTGGTTTGTCACCCGATTCTGTACAATACAAATATACACTTTATTGATGAAACAGTTCGCACGATAGTTCTATAGATAAAAATAGAAGCAAACATAAGTAATTGGAGAAAAATAATTGTATTGCAATTCGCGTGACATTTGCACATTATAAAAAATTTGTCAACAAATTATTAAACTATTACTATATATAATTATATATATATAATTAACTATATACAATATAATTGAAAAATGTTTTCATAGAAACTTTCGAAAATTAAGTTCTATTTATTCATATAAATCTTTATAAATATGAAAAATTTTTTTTTTATGAAGATTTATTATCATTATACATTAAATACTGTACATATTTATTATCATTATACATTAAATACATTCATAAATTAAAAGGAATGTAAAAAAATTGTACACATATTAAATTTTAAAATAATTTTTTCTTTATTTATGATATATAGAGATGTAATTAATTTTTTCATGATAAAAAATTAAATTATATATCGAAATCGTAAATTTCAAAAATAATTTTTTATTCGTAACAATCATGATATAAAATTTTTTAATGACACAACAATGACGCAACATTTTTTGTGAAATAATTAATAATCAGAAGAGCGACAATAGAATAAAATATTATATTTAATTTTCGCTTTTTATCATTAATAAATGAAAGAATTTAAAGATATATGAGAATATATTTGACTTTTATTATACAACGCTCTTTATTACATAATTAATGTATAATAATTTCAACACATTATTGATATCATTCACGAGTATCACAAAATTAAATCTTATTCATAAATGCTATAAATTACATTCATATGATATTTTTCATTAATGATGAATTTAAAAGTTATATTTTTGATCGCACTCAACGAGAAATAAAAATAAATGCAAGTTTTGTACCTCGCTTTTTATTACGCGACCAGTGGCAAGATAATCTGAGCAATTAATACTGTTTGAGTATAATGCATTGTAATCGTCGGTTATTGCTACATTTTTGCGACATTAAATATGATGTTTTTAGTTGTAGGTATTATGTGCCAGCTTCTATGCCATTTAATTCTTTTTGATCTATTAACGTGCCGGGATCGATCGGCGAAGCTCACGAAGTGAAGGCTGGCACATTGCGAGGTGCATTCAATTAATTGTACGGCCTGTGACGAACGGACTGAAATTCCACCCATTTCTTGCCGTATCTTGACAAATGGGCTCATCGTCGATCGGCTTTGCCGAAATGCATTCTCACAACAACGTGCAATTAACTCCTACTGTGAAGAAAATTTATGCGAAATTTCAACTTCTCGGAATTTAAATTCAAACGTGGTTGGCACCACGTTCCTTCTGTCTCTCGTACACGCGCTTTACTATGATAGACCGGAAATGATCAATTCCCATGTATATTAAAAGATGCTTTGCATCACTGTAAACAGGGAAAGATTATATTATAGAAAGAGTTTCGAAACTAAATCGCGAGAAACATGTGTACATATTTGCGAAGCATACATTCTTTTAGTAAAATGTTAGTTCTCCGTTTATACTAGTATTCTGTATATACCATTGTATAACTATAATCGCTTACTCGTTTTATTTCCGCAAACATATTTGTGATCTAATAAATTTTGTTTACTCAAAATTACATATGTAAAGTTACATCTCATAAAATTCGTTGCATTCATTTAAATTTATACTACAACGTGATTGGAAAATTATCGAGGTTACATTTTAAGTTATTATTTTAAATTTATTTTCTGCTAAGTGAATAGATTAATTATAACGTCCACTGAGTGTTATGATAAAAATGGATCATCGACTTCCGTTCATAATCGAAATATAGATGTACTGACAATTATGTCGCGCTTTATATAATAATAGAAATTGTGCTGCGTTTGAATTCTGTCTTGTCCCAAGTCACAGGAATTATTCATGCTCTCCTTGCAAGGAAACAGTCTCGAAGTAGACAGAGATACACGTGACTGAAATGCTCAGCTAAATTGAAATTTGGTCTTGAATCTAGAGCACATGTAGACATATTGTGTATATGTAAGATATCTTGGAGTTACTCTCTCCTTAGAGATTCCTTAATCAATCATATATACAGTTAATCATCTTTTAAAAATATCAGATTATCAATCAAATATTTTATTGATAAAAGATGAAATAAATTTCCAAAGAAAAAATAGCTAAATGTTGTTCGTTATAAATTTTAGATTTTTTACTAAAATAGCATTTTGATTTTTATTAAAATAAAACATTTAATTCAACGTTTAGTTATTAGAACATAATATTTTATTAATAATTAATCTTAAAATCTTTATTAATAATTAATCTTAAAAACAAAAACAACTTTTCAAAATAACTTTTGAAAAATCACGATGAGTCGCATTTTTATAAAGAAAAACACGACGATTAATGAGTTAAGGAATCCGTAGATGAAGTGGTTGTTTAAGAACAGTAATTGTCAAAATATGGGTCGTGAGCCACTAGTAAATTGATTTTTGGTGGATCGCGAAAAATTTTAGAATGTTTAATTATACTTCATTGTTTCATACTGTATAAATTTGCGTGCGCAAGCTCTTCCATATTTCGTATATATGTAAAATTAGATTTTCAACGTATGCATATGAATAAATAAACCAAATTTTGAAATAAATTACAACTTATAAACTTCTTGCGCCTGAAAATAACTCACAGCGGTGTTAACTTCAAAACTATCATTAAAAGATATAGGAAACAAGAGCACTTCATTAGATGTATGAGAAATAGATTTACAAAACCGTATGCAATAAAAAATTAAAAAATAAAAGTAAAATAGTATAAATGAATAATTAATTTATCTTCTTCCTCGCATTTTTCAACTAAAGCTAGATACCTCGCGAATATTTGCTGTTTTTAAAAAGTGAATTTATACAAGTTTGGAAAGTTTTCTCTAGAATACCGGTTCTTCTCTGTATTTGTACGTGTATACGTTATAACGTTCATTTGGTACGTGCAAAAATACCAACGACCAAATATCGCTTACCTGAATTGCATTTTCACCTACGAATGTATTCCTGTATCTAAGTGAAATCTGGGGATACCAATACGTTCAACATTTTCAAAGGTGACCTTTCCGTACATGAAGAATGTCTGACCTGGATCCGGTAAGGAAAGTATCTCGGCCGGAAGATACTTTTAAATCTTGGAAAGGAATTGCTTCGTCGTGTGGAACTCGTTAGGTTCATACGACTTTACAAAGAACTCGATTTCTAACATGTTTTATATGCTTGAACCACGTTGTAGTAACTTTGTTATATTCTCATGTCGAAAACTCTAACAATGTACGAAGAACTTTCTATTAAAGGATGCTGATGTGTTTCAATCAGTCGGTGAACTGGTATAGACAGATTTATGCAGTGTTAGTTATTTCAAATGAAAATTTTGTTTCTGCATATCATAATTTATACAGCATAATCTACATTATACTCTCATTATCATCTTGTTCGCAAATTTAATGTTGAACCTTTAAATTTTTGTTATAATGAATTCTTAAATCCTTAAAATTTGAGGATTTAATACAATAGAAAAGACTTTTTTTATTCGCGATTGTTAGTTCTTTTAAATTATCTATAAAAAGAAAAAAACAACAGAAAAATTAATTGACCTAAAAATTAATTGATCTAAGTGACCTGATACACTTAACTTCTAAAGCTTCTAAATTACAAATTATTGAACATTAAAATAATTAAAGTAAATTTATTTTTAATAAAATGATCCACAGAAATCTTATTGTGAATTCATTTTAATTGAACATTATATTAGCAAATTTTAAGATAATATTTAATTATTAACTTACTTGATATTAAAATTAGGGAAATTATATCGTGAAAATATTGATATAATCCAGCAACAATTTATTCATAGAATTAGGAATTTGTTATTAGAAATACAAGTTGCTAGAATTATAAATTTACAATATCTATGTATAGCCGCAATATATTCATAGAATTAGAAATTTATGTTGTTAGAATTAGAAATACAAGTTGCTAGGATTATAAATTCACAAATCTATGTATCGTAGAGATTAATAATTAAAAGGAATTGCAAATACTTCAATATTTCTTGCAAATGTTATTATTATTCATCAATAACCAATTATTCTGTTTGCGAACACGATACTGCTTGCAAAATTAAATTATATTTTACATATTAATTCCTCTCGATTTGCCTCTTTTGCTTTCATTTTTATATTAAAATTATTTACTCATGCATCATATCGGGATCCCCATTTTTCCTCGCAGTCAACTTCGGAAAAAATGATGCGAACGGATAATCTAGAGCTGCGGTTTGTAACATTTTCATATTAATAGAAAAAAGAAAGAAAGAGCAAGCAAAAAGAAATAGCAAGAAATAAATATTGACTTTCAAAAGATGTTTATTGTTATTTGTTTTCCATCAGCAGTGGAACTTAATAATCCGATTTTCATTCATTGTGACGCTTATTATTTATCACTTTGTGTCAATTAATATTTATCACTTTCTGCCGATTGTGAAATTCATATTTCGAGATGTGAAATATTCACTCCAATACTTCCCGAATAATGTAATTATGGAATTTATGCAAGAAATTGTTTACGTCGAAGATGACCAACGTTTATACGGAAAATGCGAAATGCGCTTTAATGTATAATTTACTTCGTTTTATATCGAAACCAAACCCGCCAACGCGTCCGATAATAATGTCGACCCATTAAACAGCGTGAAAGTTAAATTGTTTTAATTGCATTAAAAAGTTAGAAAAGCGAACCGCACGATAAACTCGTCGGTTATCGTGGATTTGTTTCAATTAAATGTTTGGAGCAATTATATTATTAGGGCGTGTTCAACGAGTTAAATTATATTGCCGAAAATGTAACGTAATTTTCCAGGACATACATATGAAATGAAGCGTGATTTAAGCGACGGAAGTATTCTATTATAAGTAGAAATGTATCTAAAGTACATTACGCGCGCATGCACGCTGTAATAACGGAGATCTTATTTTAATAAAACAATGAAATATTTAGTTTAAAAGTTTTACCGATGTACATTCTAAATTTTAAGCCTTTAAGTCTTATGACTCTCATATTTTTCACGCTTATATATATATATGTATAGTCTTGTGCCTTACGGATTTATTACGGATTTATAGTAATAAAGTATCGCGTCTAAAAGAAAAGTTTTTCTATTATATATTTATTTATAGATTTGATTAAGATTCAAATAAAATTAAATTCCTTATAAGTCACTATATTACGCTATAGAATATACTTAGAAGTTGTAGAAAAGAATGTTAAATTCTCTATCTCTCTCTTTGTTAATAATTCATGATACTTTTCACTTATCCGTCTGTAAGACTTTTTGCACCTAGCTTACCATCTCATTGCTCCGGTTTATTCAGATTATTTGTATAATATCTAACGTTTTCCATAATATTCAACATTTCACTACGTTGCATGACCAAATGCTCGAAACTCCACGTTTATATTCAATAGAAGCATGCAATAGCGATCCTAAATCAACTATATTGCACAACTGAGATAACATCTTGTTGTATCAAAAAACAAGCAATGTAAAATGGGTATCATAAAATCTGGAAGGCTAGGGATTCGTGTCTAAATTGAAGAAATGTTTGGTGTAGATACCAAGCACAAAAAGCATTTCTCTCTGTGTTCACGGAACCGCGTTATTCCTCGGACGGCAGGACGAAGGAATTGGTTGGTCCGATCATGTTTCCTGACCATGGCGCCTTCCAGATCCCGGGATTATGCCGAGCTGACACGAGACGTTACTATACGTCCAATGGCATACATAGAACGGACACGGAGAACACTTCGACGGACGTTGCACGACACTAAATCCTAGGATCACGACATTGTGCCTGTTCCCGAAAACCTTCGAATCTCCGCTCAGGACCGCGGAAAGGACGAGACGTCGAATGTACGGATCGTTGTCTCACTAGCTTACACTAAGTACTGTTAAAATCCTGGTTATCTAACTTAAAGTCTTCTGTCGATCTTAATGTTAGATAACATAAAAATAGAAAACACATAAATTTAACGACAAAATGTTTCAAACTAGGATTTCAATTGTATAGACATTAAAATGTATAGATATGTAGGAAAATTTTCTTCTTTTGTTGCACAGTATAGGAAAATTTTAAGATTTACTATTTAAGCAATTATTTATCAAAACTTAATTTTTATCAAAACAAAATCTTAATTTAAATTGCATTACGGATTTTTATAAAAAAAATTTATCCGCACGAAATCCAGGGAAATCCAGATTCGAATCTCGGGTGCGGTAATATTTCGCTATAAAATTATTTACTATAAACTGCTTATTCGAAAGCACCTAATTATTAACATCTTTCTGAGAGGCCTATGAGTATTAATATTATTAAATTGCTTGTTAATTTAATTTGATATTATTATTCTAATTCTGTTTTTGATTGAAGATTGCGTTTCAAGACTGAAAATTACATTCGGTGCACAGTTTACAGGATTGGATAATATATAGTATATAAATTCACATCGAATTATTTAAGCATTAAAAGATCTAGCTTAATCGTTTAAGATCTTTATTTTCTATTTGTTGTTATCTCATTTGATCTTAAAAAATATTTTATTAAAAAATTTTTATTTTACATATAATTTTACATATTATAAATCATAATCAGATATCTGTTGAAGATTATTTTTTTAAGGATAAATACCACTTCAAATAGCTCAAAATATTTTATATCATGTAATGTACCGATTTTCATAATCAAAAGCTGCTTACATTTTCGAAATCACAGTTACGTGCATAATTTTTGGAAAACGAGATATTTCAGAATTTTTGATGTATCTGCTGCAAAGATAGACTAGAAACCAGGTTAAGAATGCTTGACTTTGACGCGGTGTGAAGAGACATCTTGTTACGGCTTCATGACACTGGAGTGAACAAGGGCGGCAAAACGCGCGACGAAATAAGTGAATTCCACGTGGAAGGCATTTGGAAACGCGTGTAGACCTATGAAACGCCGTTTCGATATCCTGAAGAAAGCAGGGTTTGACACTGACATATCCGCCGGAGCGTGATTGAAAGATCTGTATTTCCGTAAAATTTCTAGGGTAGCGATTTCAACCTCTTTTCAATTCTTGTACAAGAATGTCTTGTGTTAGACATGCAAGAAAATATTCCGATCACGGAAAATAAGATCACAGTAGAAAAATTGCTTTATGCAACTGTTCACTTTAATAGGAATACTTATCATATTTTCGTTAAAACTAAATATGATAAATTAGTTAGAAATTTGTAAATGTAAAGAGGTCCGGAAATTGTTATTAAAATATACTTTACGTATATTTTTTTCTTTCCTTAATCCTAAATGTAATACGATACGTAAATTTTACATACAAGTGAATGAGGTCAACGCTAAGTTCTGCCTTCAGTCATTTATAGGAGATTTAATTTTCCATGCTAAAAACTAAAATAAATGGAGACTAACTTTTAAAAATTCTATTTGTTATACATATATCAGTTTTGATCTTCTGGTGATTAGTAATATAATAGAGAGCGTGATTTCAATTTTTAAACAATTTTATTATTATATAGTTTATTTCAGTGTCAAAGGAAACACACAATTGGACTACATACACGTACTCTATTATTTCAAGATTGAATTTTATTTTTTGAAGTATGCTTATTCTTTCTTTTCTTTTAAATAAATAATTAGATTATTTGTATTTAGTTTAGATTATAAATATTTTGTCATTAAAAGTATGAAATATATAAAAGACTTGTATTATATTAATTAAGATTTACTTGTACATAAAATTTACATGTCAATAATAATAGTGTATCACTCATTAGTGATAGTATTCTAAAATTAAATACAATATGGCAACTGAAAAACATAAAATACATTCTTATATAATGTAATCACATGCACAGAATTTGCGCTGCAAAATAAAATATTTACTTATCGAGGCAAGAAAACAATAATCCTCGCTTTTT
>Ga0157364_1004559_pt1 | contig 13856 bp, 5 predicted proteins | sample AttsexASBM2_FD_111476 | JGI IMG/M metagenome (GOLD analysis project Ga0157364, IMG submission 111476) | Fungus gardens microbial communities from leaf cutter ant in Ribeirão Preto, State of São Paulo, Brazil - Atta sexdens ASBM2 | ecosystem: Host-associated > Fungi > Mycelium > Unclassified ... | reverse complement strand
TATATATATATACATATGTGTGTGTGTGTGTGTGTGTGTGTGTGTGTGTGTGTGTGTGTGTGTGTATAAAAGACTATTTGTATTCATGTTTCCCACAAAACTGAAATTATTATCTTTGCTTTATAGAGAGTTTAATCGGCGACTAAATTGTTAAAAAGCTCTAATTAATTTTGAAAATTAATCTTAAAAAGTAAAATTGAATAAAATTGATAACATAAAGCAAAATTGAATTTCATTATTGTCTCCTTTCTGGGATTATAATTGGATCTTTTACTGCATACACTTCGTGCTATAAATAGCTGTTTTCGTGAAAATTATTTAATTTTCTATGTTAATATTCTATATAAAAGATAATATTACATTATAAAAATTATTTATTAAGCAATATAATAATGTATTATATTTCGTTGCACAGATTTCTTCGTTATTTATCTACAATCAGTGGTATCGATTTCAGTCGACCGGACACTTTACGAACGTAAATATTGAGAAAGTATACTATCAAACAGTATCAGAAAGTGTTCTCAAGCAAGTATATTGCTATGACTACAATTGTTGGTTGTAAATAATATAAGAGCGCTATTGTAAATCAAATTCCTTATCAAAAAGCGAAATTGGACGTATATTAATCTGTTTCACAAGCACTGTAGTAACTGAAGCTCCGTTTGCGTTCTGTACAGTTGACACAATCCGTTTATTTGGATAGAAGAGATTTGTTCGATGGTTTATTTTACGTCCTCTTTGCAGCTATTTCAAACAGTCTTTCATTGAAGATTATTAAATAATCCTTTTTTTGTAAAATTTTTTACTTAGAAGAAATTCTTCGTTTTAGTGAAAGATGTATTTTATTATTTGATAAAAATAAGAAATAAATAATCCGTTATCTCTTCGAAAAATTAATTAAAAGAATTAAAAAAATAAGAAAATACAAAATAATAAATTAATAAATAGTAAAATCCAGGTCAATACATTAACGAACTGTAGTTAGGTGTACTAAATAATATTTATTAATTAAATTTTTTCCAACGGTAAGTTTCAACAGTTTCGATTATACTTATTGTTAGTCCTCAGTCGCAGAAATATATAAATACCCAAATATCTAATCATATTAATATATTATGAGGATCATCTCACGTTCAAGTTACAATAGATAATATAACATATACAGATTTCTAAGAATCATCTCATTTGAGAATATAGTCGAAACATATCGTTAAAATTTATCGGAAAATTATAATTTGCGATTAATAAATATTATTTGATACAAATATTATTTGATATTCTAACTATAGTTCGTTAATGTATTGACCGGGGTTTTACTATTTATTAATTTGTTGTAAGTTATACGAGCAAAAAGAATTAATATTATTTATATTGTAATAACAAAATAATAATTACTGAAAATGATATTTAGAATAAAACAAAAAATAAAACAAACTTTTGTTTTTCCTGACATGTTTGTTCGTGCAAGTGAAATACTAAATTTAACTATTCCGAACGGCAAGTAACTGCATAGTACCGTGTGCAGGAAATAATGTTTATCTAATTAAGTCTCGCATGGCAAGGGTCAAATCGCATGTCGGCGACAGAATTAAAGTGCAATTTCTGCTTCGTGGCAAAATTAAGTTTTCACCTTCTCTCTTGCGCGTCTGCTTAGCATAACCACGCGTATTTACATTTATTATGTGGCTTCCCTAATTTATTCTCGTCATTACGTCTCGGCCCATTCTTTTCGTAAGGTTCACTTCGTTTTAAGTCCTAAATTACCAACGCAAAATTTCCAGCACGAAAAGTGTAACGTGAGGTCATATATATCTTGACACATTCTAAAAAAATAAAGAATTTTAAGACTAAAAAAATCACACGAAGTTGAATAAAATAACAGGAATAGAAGCCATTATATTCTTATAACTGAAATAACGGAAATAGATAAAATATCGACATTAATTAATTATTTGACAATGAATCTATACATATAAGATAAATAATAATATATATATTTAATTTACGTGTTTTAAATATAAAATTTTAACTAATAACAATAGAAGAAAAATAATAAAGCTCGTTTTTTTTACAAAGCAAATTTCTTTTACTTATAGTTTAAATTTTTTACTATAAAGAATAATAGAAACAAAAAAATCTTTTGTTTCTAGAATTTCTTATCAAGACACAAATGCGGAATCGTGAAAGTAAAATTAAATTTACTGTATTTGATTCATCAAACTTTGAAATGTTACGTCATCAATGGAGAAATTACCATGACAATTGATGTCCTTAATAACGCATTAGCGACCTAATTAATACATCGCCGAAACTAATTTAATGAGACTTGTTCTATGATGTTCGCGTAATATTGCTCAGGAAATGTATAGGTAAGAGAGAGAGAGGAGAAGAGGAGAGAGGGAGGGAGAGAGAGAGAGAGAGAAAGAAAGGAGAGAGAGAGAGAGAGAGAGAGAGAGAGAGAGAAGGAAGAGAGGAAACGGTGGTTTCAGTTCGGGTTTCTGTTCGGGAAATAGCTTCCGATTTCGGAAATTGCCGGGCGGGATATTGGTTCTCTCTTCTCGTCGATAATATTTACGATACCTTCCGCTTTCCGTATGTGGATCTTACTCGGATCCATTAAGTGATGCTTTCGATACATACAGCATTGCAATGTATGATGCAATAACTGTTTCATTGAAAATTCCGCTTTATAAAACAGATTCATGAATGAAGATGAAGTTATTAATTTTCGTTTATACAAGATTCGCTCTATATTATTCATTTCATTTAAACTTTATATAATATCTTTATAATTTATGATATTTTTATATTATATTTTTATTTTGTATTTTATATATATGATACATATACACATATATTTATAATAATAAATAATAATAAATATATAGACGTCAGTATCAGTCTTTTTATATTATTATACAATAGTAATATTTATGTTATTACAAAATATTTAATTGTTATTACAAAATATATTAAGTATTGCAGAATTAAGATAATGTAGAATCTAAATATGAAATGGATAGCTATTTAATTAATAATGTAAGTTATAATTATGAAATAATATTAGAATTGTATAACATAAATGTTAAATGAAAATTAATTGAAATAAAGTAAATAATCTAAAAAGATATATAAACTAAAAATAAAATATATGTAATATAAAATCGCTTTTTTTTTAGTATACCTATAAATAATAAATATACTTTAATTGTATATTTAGCTTACTCTTTGCTTTAAGAATTAATCGCTTTTTAAATTTTCATTACGACACGTTTTTCGGTTAACGAGTCATTTGTACAACTCGTAAAATAGCTTTTTCGGGATTAATCAATTTTTTTTTCTCAACAAAAATAGCTCAACGAAATTTTTATCCTCATCGTGAGGGAAAAGGGAAAGGTACTGCTGGCACGGATGCACTACTAACTTGATGGGGTTTAATTGAATTTTCAGACTGTCCGAGTCGACAGATAAAACCACGCTAATGAAAACGCTCGATGAAACGGGTTGGAGCCATATGCAAATCTGTTGATTACTCTCCCGTGTATTCTATATATTCCAACTCCTAGAAATCCAATCCAAAAGACAGCTTTGTACTTGTCTTTTTACCTCATCCTTTCTCTGTGTATCTTTATCTGTCTATATTAAAATATATGGCTATATCAAAGATATAACCATTAAAATATGAATATTTTTCTAAATAAATGAAAGTTTTTCCAAAAAAAAATTCTCGGAATATATAAAAATCGAGTTACTTCAAAATACATAAAAACTTCATATTTTTAATAATGGAAATAAAAAGTTATATCATCTTATTAAATAAATTAATAAACTAAAAAAATGCAGAAAAAAGTATAATAACTATATTTAATTCTTCTTCTCTGTATTGCTTTTTATTGAATCGTTGCGGTTGCAATTCAGTAACAATTTCTGCAGGGATATGTAACTGTGGTAAAATTCGCGGACGCCAATATTATTGCGCAAACTTTCATTTTTTTTATATTTCATAGCATGATTTAACGTTCAACGATACTTTAACAATTTAAAATGAAGAGCATCTGATAACATCCATACTGATCGGTACAATAATGATTGCACTTGACAAAGTTATTTTAAGTGAATAACAATAGTAAATAGTTTTATCTTTAAACAGTCTGAATTGTTCTAAAGTATCCACGTAAAATCCAATGTCTGTAAAAATTCAATTAAAAAGTACTGTTCAATTAAATATTGTTAATTATGATTACTAATTTGATTAAAATGTTCCCTTCAACAATTATATAATCATAAAGAAATATCTATACAATTTTTAAATGTTATTAATAAATATTAGGATATAATCAAATAATGATAATATTTAACTGTTTAATGAACAATAAAAGAAATGTAATCAAATTCTGTATTCGAAATCGATAAGAACATTCATTATGGAATTAATATAACGTTGTAGAATACTAGAAAGCATGCGTGAATCTGAAATTCAAGTATTTCCATCATCGCGCATAATTTAGAATATTATTTTGATAGAAAATCTGGGACTGACATGGCACATGTGTTAATGTTGACAGCCAACAATTTGATTTCAGCATTATTTTCCAGACTATGTATATGTAAGGAGTATTACATACTCCTAGAATGCAATCTTGTTAAAGAACAAGCACATCAGACTATTCGAATTATCGAAATTGCGCTCGGTTTTCATTAACCAAAGACTATTACATTTATACATTTTAAATACGGACATTTAAAATTTTTATTTTAAATCAATTTTGAAGTAGACATCAAATCGTTAAATTTATTAAAATTGCACGTGATTAATTACAAGTGTATTATTTATTATTGATTTATTTTACTCTTTTATAATCCAAATTTTTATTTTAATTAATAAGAGTTTAATTGATTCTGAAAAAATAGATTTTAATTATTTAAAAAGGAATCAAATCAATATTCAATTATAAAAGATTTAAATTAAGCAATTGTTAATTTAAAATTTAATAATTTAAAAATCTTATTTTAAATTTAAATAAAATAGAGATTTATATTTAAAAATATGGAGTTATTTTTTAATATGAAAATGTGAAGAAAATTTCATTATCTTATTTTTATAAATTTAAGTTTCTTAACAATTGAGGTTTAATGGTAGCTCCAATTCACTCACGTGAACTATTATGACACTCATTGATGATGAGAATAGCTGGAACGTGATTTTATTAATGAACCGCAAAATCCTATTTTCCCACATGAATAATGCTCACTACCGTTTTCGATTGCCAACCATAGATAATTGCAAATCGCTTTCATCATATATAATGAACCGTAAAGATTTTATATCAATTTATAAATCTCGTACAAAACGGCTAAACGTGTTCTCAAAAACCTTAGAAGATATTGTTGTATTTAAATCTTTAATTAGTTTCCCTAAATTTTTGACAAGAGAAAATTGATGCAAATTCTTTTAGAAAATTCTATGATTTTCTTTACAAAAAATTAGATAGAATAAAAAATTATTGAAATCATCATTATGGATTCTAATTAAAGAATACATTGCTTTAAATTAAATTTTTTAAAAAAATTTTTATAATATTTGAAATTATTCTTACATAACAATATATTACTTCTCTCAATAATTATATACAAGAACATTCTTATCAAACCACTATCGATCGAGAATATGATGGAACTATCACCGTCAAAATGGATCGCGGAAGATATTAGGAAAGGTTCTATATAGGATGATAGAACGCATTTCATTGCGTAATCGCACAAAATACGCTATGGATACTGCAGTAGAAATAGTGGATTCTGCTCACCGTTCTGTACATGGAAGTGAAGGGGACATTCACGTTCGTATAATGGCTTAAGGAGATAAGAGGATTTCACGCGAGCGAGCATTTACCATTTCTGTCGAAATATACGACTACGCCAACAGTCACACAATGCGAGAATATACGTTTCAAGTCTTGATTGTGCATTAAACTTCGACGCCAGTGTAACTGTTACTTGCTAATTCTTATCATTTCGTTGCATAATTTGAGTTCAAAATTTTGTGCGTACAAGACATTCACACCTTGAACTTGAATTTGAATACTTAACTACATACAGCAGTCATATATATGACTTTTACACATAAACATCATAGATAGCAATCCGAAAGTATTTGAAAATCTAATATTCTCTACCTATTACGTATTTTCTGTTCTTAATTATATGTTTTAAATATTTTCTTCAACATTATGACGTAATATTATTGAGTAACCTTTGAGTGACCTTTCTAATAAATTTTTTTTATTTCAAATTATCAAGAAAACTTGTTTAAAATATGATATGATATTAGATGGTTTAAGTATACTTGTTATTTATTAATAAAGTCTTGCACTTTTATCTCGGATTTTGCTATTTATACGAATATGTTATAATTGTATATGTTATAAATACACACATATGAACGGAGTTCCACTCACCGTTAATGGCGTGGAGCTCCGTGGGCACTGCGAAGTGTGCTGTATGAAGGGCTAGCTCACCGGTATCGGCAGCAGCCTGCAGCAACATCTGTTGATGATGATGGTGCCGCGTAGATGAGCGATGATGGTGTACGCTATTGAGGACAATGTTGCTGGACGTCCGGCTGAGCGCTTTTCGTTGTCGAATCGCCTCCTTGTAGATCCTACAATACATGATAATCATCACCAGACCTGGGATCCAAAAGGATACGCAGGAACTGATGAGCGCGTATGGTAAATTTACTCGGAACTCGCAACTCTGAAACACCAAAAAATGTCGCAAATTATTTTGATTATTAATATAATTTAATAAGATATTATAGCCAATAAAAATAAATCTTTTAATAGTTGATAAATTAATGTAACAAAAAAATGTGAATTAAAAAAAATGCATGAAAAATTTTAAAAAGGTCATTTATTATCATTGAAGTTAGAAGTTTTTTATTTTTAAATTTTTTCAAATTTTAAAATATTCCGTCTTTTACATCAAGACAGCTTATATGGTTAAAAGGTTACCGACAATTTCCATATTCATAACTCATACGTCAAACACTTTTTAAAGCTATTTAAAAAAAAAACTTCTCCATACCTCCGGATGCTTCACCATGTATTCTAGATGTTCTTTTGTCGTGTACCATCCCATGAAAATTGGAATAAAGCTTATCAGCGCCGGCAGGACCCAAGCGCTACCCAACATACATCCCACAGTACTCTGCTTCATTATCACTGTGTACTCAAGCGGGCTTACTATGGCATAATATCTATCCACACTGATACAACAAAGATGGAGGATGCTGGCGGTGCTGAAGTACACGTCTAGCGAATTCCACAGGTCGCACATAATCGTCCCAAAGAGCCATTTTCCTCCTGAAAGCTCCACTGAGGCATTGAAGGTCATGGCGCACATTGCCACCAAGAGATCGGCCGCTGCCAGACTGACAACATAACAGTTAGTGACTACTCGTAATCTACGATGCCTCCGCACGCTGGCAATTACGAGCATGTTGCCCAAAACCGCCGTAGTGATGATGGTGCCCATAATAATACCCTTGATCGCCATCACTAGCACGTTGACATTTTCGGGAAGATTTTCCACCGTCGGATTTTCTATTGATGACGTTACATTTGCAGCTGTTGTTGTGGTCGCTGTTGTGCTAAAGGCGGTAATGGTGTTGTTGAAGACTGATGAAGATGTGGAATCCATTTGAGGCAGGCCCGTCGACATCGCCGCCATTACGTTCATCATGGTGACGATGAATGTTGGCTCACCATTTATGTTGCAGAAAACGATTTTTCTTGATTGATCCCTCGCTCGTTTTAGACTTCATGGTGTTTTGAAAGTCCACGAAGATGATAAGAGCGTCATTGAATGAATTATTTTTTTATCATTGCAAATAGATTGATTATCTCTTCTTAGAAATCATCGTCACAATACACATTCATATTTTAATACAATTATATAACATTGTGATTAATATCTGATATTATCGGATATTGCATTTTTTTTTCAAGGTTTCTTGAAACGTTTTTAAATTTTGAATTAATTATAAATATTATTGAGTGATGTTTTGTGTTGCGTATTGAAAATTGAAAAAATATTTCCGTATTCTTCGAAATCTCTTCAGAAAATTATATTTCCCACGCAACATGATTTCCGTACTTTTATCACTGGTCTAATATCCAGATTATTTATATAATAGCCAATACACAATTGTGATATATAATCTTTTGTTAGTTAAAATAATATTGCATAGCATCATTCTGTATATCATTGTTCTGTATACAAAAAATGACTCAAATATATATATACATATTTTACTACGTATGTAATTTAATCCTTTTTTTTTCTTTTTCTTTTGATTTATTCTTTATTTTTCTTTTATCTTTTTTTTCTTAAATGTAGTCTTCAAAGATCTTTTTTATATATATCTTAAATATATTTCTTTATACACAGAGTTTACACATATATAATTATTGTGAATATTTTTTTCTAGGATGAAATTTTCATCCTCCTCAATTTCCAAATCAAGTCTTTTGAGCATTTTTGTTCATCAAACTTTTCATCATTTCTCGCATAATTTAGTCTAAATCGCACTAAATTATCTTGCGATAATTTCGCACAGTTCACTATCAATTTTCGTATATCCATTATTACATTTATTGGTCCGGATGCGAGTTTTATCAACTGCAGGAATAATTGTCGGTCGATGATGATAAAGATTAAAACTTCATTTTGATTGCCACGCATGATATTAATTTGATAAGCTTCACCGTTTGATTTAGCACCATTTTTATTAATATATCGAGGTTTTTGATGATACAAAGTACTTCTGTAAAACGACAGACAGTTATATATGAGACACATCAAATGCGTTTCGTCCGATCTACTTTTCGATGAACCGATATAAATTCTGTCAAAAGGAATAAATAACTTAATCAACTTGCTCCGATCGGCAGATCAAAGGATTCTCATTAATCACACGTAACCAAATTGTTCGTTTTTGAAAGAGTGAAATTTAGGATATTAATTTGTTTAATTAACTTTAACCTTTTATACATTAATACATAATATATTTCGTTATGTAGTCTGAATTTCATGAAAATTTTAGGTAGGAATGTCACCAATGACTAAAATTGAGCATCTAATCTTTCATTTTGAACTTGAATGCACGATATGCTAGTTAAAATACTTGTTACTCGTATTTGTACGAGATAGATGATGGATATTATTACGTCAAGGCCTCTCCGAACTTTCAACTGTCTGTATGTATTAGTGGATATATGTGTTACAGATGTCATTAAGAGGATTTACTTGTGGATAAACTCCTATATAATGCAATTGCCTCTAGCTAGTAGCTATGTATAATTATATAAAGGAGAAAGAAATACATTTCTTAGCAAATTGTTATAATCTAGAACTAGAATATATAACTAGAATAGATCGATATCAGGACGGCTAATAAAAGAATTTCAAGAGCATTTATATTTGTGAATAAAGTTCGCCATTTTTAATTGGAATAGCGAAAATATATCAATTTGTGCAAGCTTCATGACGAATGTATCGTCACGAACAACATTACATATTCAGCTACTTGGAATTATCATTCTTGTTGAGATTATTTTTCTACATTAACTTAATGCATTTCAAATTATATGACATATGCAGTAATAATAATATAAAAAAATATAATGTAAAAAACGTGAAAGTAATAAATAAAGCTTTCACACACAAGAATTTCGAAATTCTCAAAAAACGCAGCTACGCATATCATAACGAGGATTATATGAATCATAATTATCTGTCACGTCGCTCTTAAAAGGAAACCAGCGTAATACTGGACGCAGTGAGAATACTTTATCTTCTTTTATTTTTTGACATTACAAAGCAGTATATCGTCCGGATGCGATATAATTACACAACTGTATATAAGTAGTTGGCATAATGAAACATCGGTCAAATTCTCAAAATGCCCGCGGCGATTTTTAATTACTACATCGTCATCAGTAAAATGGCGACACAGTGGCAGTATATTAAAAGCGAAAAGAGGTTAATGACTTCCTGTTCTTATGACAGAAATATTTAGAATACAGGAAAGTCTCTTCCTCGTTTCTCGAATAATAATCGACGAACGCATTCCAGCAAGAGATTCTCAGCTGATCTTTCATATATCTGACAATAGTTATACCTTTTGTGATAATAAGTGTGAATTTAGAATATAAAAAAATTGTATTAAAGATAATAAACGAACGAAACATAAAAATATAAAGAAGTTAACAAAATCTCAAATTTATGTATATTATAATATAATAATTATTTTATATTAAGTTTAGAATAATAAATATATTTATTCAAGTTTAATAAAACAAATTTATTTTATTAGAAGTTTTCTCAAAAATGTTTTTAATAGAAGAATTATTGAATTTTGTGAAATTTTGTTCTTACTGTTTACTGAGAGAATTTTATAAAAAATATTGAAACAATATTTTTATACATAGATTTATTACATCTTCAAACCTTTTATTTCCAGTTTTATTTCAAAAATTTTACTTTCAAAAGAAATATTTATGATATGTACACATAGTGAGATTCTCAATCGTTTGCATAATTTTTAATTAAAGAGATTTTGTACTTATTATTTGAAAAAGATCTTTCCTCGATTTTAAGAATATTGACGTTGCTTTCTTTTGCAATTTAAATAGATACGAATGAATTCTTTGAAAGAATCGGCGGTATCATAAAATTTAGATCGCCCTCGATTCGAAACTTTGTCTACCCCTAAGTAATTACAAGACAAGACAAAAGTAACGAACAACTTTTAATCAAGCAGCAGCTTCCACTTAACGTAATTCGTCGTGAAATTCAACTGTGATTTATTGTAAAAAAAGAGGAAAATTGAAATATCATTTATGAAAAGCAAACAGATAAAATTAATACAGTATAAAACATTAAATTGAAATAATTTAAAAAAGAAATTAAATGTGATAAACACTCTTCCGTAAATTAAGATTAAAATAAAAATAATATAATTATAAAAATATAATTCAAAAATCAAATTGTATTTGATTTAAGATAATAAACTATTATTTAAAAAGAATAAACATATTGCTACATCTATCGCTACTATCGATACATTGTACTGTTGTACTATCGAGTAATTTTAGAATTGAAAAAATAAATGTATATGTACAAAACTTGATAATAAAGTTATAGGAAATGATAAAATATATTTTTTATATATTGTTTGCATTATTTTTAAATTTTTAAATAATTATATGTATCTTTTTCTTATCTATGTAATATTTAAAAAATAAAAATTTAAAAAATATAATAAAATAATCAAGATGTTAATTTTGGATGATTATACAGTAGAATTATAAATAGTTTAAAATTTTAAAACAATTATATCTTGTATGTACATGAAGAAAAGTACAGTAAAAATATAATAAAATATATCTAATGACCATTAATAATCTTTTTAACAAATCTTTTTAACAAATCTTCGTAAGGAAGTTCCTAACTTTTTCTAAGTAGAATCCTTAACATGGTAACATTAGAATCCTTGCATCTACGTACGTAACTTTAAAAGGAGATCAAATTCTTTGCACAGAAATTAATGGAAATAATGGATAGTAGAGGATATTGTTCCCGTAAGCAGTTTATGTCGCCGTTATCGTAGTAAAAAAATTATTGTCTATAATAAGATTTATATAGAAATTAGCCTGGCATTAAACTTTAAATATAATGCTTTAAATATACTTAATATTTAATAGAAAAGTTTATAATAAGTTATTGATATTGTTCACGGTAGTTAAAAGTAGTGCACTGCACTTTATTTAACATTTTTGATAATATATAGTTGATTTTATAGTAACTGAATAAATATATGATTCTTTGTTAATATTCAAAGTATAAAATTGTGGTGTATAATAGAATTTTTAATATATTAATATTTATTTTTGGATTCTTAAGATTATTACATTAAAAAAATTATAACAAAAGTAATATTTTAAGTGTCAAGAATAATATGCTTTAAAAATATGCTTCAAATTTTCTATTTTCTCTAAAATTATTTTTGGAATACATAAAATTTTCTAGAAAAATTATTATGTATTCGAAAATGAATCGAAGTTTTTTTTTAAAACGTAGAAAGCAATTATAATGTACCTATTGCTCTTTATAAAATTTTTTATATTATAATTTATTATTTATATAAATATTTTTAATAAATTTTTAATAAGTTTTTAATAAATTGTTTTTAATAAATTGCATATGTGAAAACTTTATATTATTATATTTTAATAACAACTTTAATGAATGTAGTGGTTAATGAATAGAAATGTATATACAATATATACAATAATAATGTTAGAATCAATATTGCATTTCATAATTTTTTATTTCTATAATTTAATTTTTCTTTCTATGTTTTCTATGTTATTCTCCTTCTCTTCATGTTATCAATAAAGATTTTTATCAGAATTATGATCATTTAAAAATAAACTAATTATTTTAAATAGACTAATTTATTTTCACAAATACGAAAATAAACGGAGTACATCTCTTTCGAACGTTTATATGTGAATCGTAAGTTACAAATTGTAATCGAATGCTCGCGTGTTTACGTGAAATCCAATCTTGTGAGTGAAGAATCAGCACCTCTACTGAGGAAGAGCTTTCTCCTCGAATCACGAATTCGCACGTTTATCGACGATTCCTCTCGATCATATTACGAGATCTTGTGAAAAAGATTTCAAGAGCTGAAAAAAATGTACGCACACTTGAGACAGAAAAACTACTTCGCAAAATAGGAACATACACTTAAATACCGAAAAAAATTTTAAAGAATACAAAATAGTTTAGTACGCAAACAGTTGAGGAAGAGATCGACAGAGAGAGACAGAGAGAAAGAGAGAAAGAGAGAGAGAGAGAGAGAGAGAAACTATAAAAAAAATAAAACTCAGCGAGTAAATTGGAATCTCGAATTGTCACAAAAATATCCGTTATAATAAATATATTTTTGTGGTTATTGTAAAAAAACATTGTCACAGTCGATATAACAAATAAATTTGTTGACCGCGCATGCATTCAAAATATTAATACAATCGCAATTTGAGCCCACGCAATATACTAGAACGATAAATATTGGTTGAATTTTTCCCGCTTGGATTTGTCAACAATCTTGTTTTTACAAACAACAACTACGATCCGTTTCACATCGTTCAATCAACTCGATCAGGATGGTTATTAAAATTGCGAATAGAGTCAATCAATAGAAATATATGTCAGAACTCGTTTCCACACACATTCCCAATGGGAAGAAGAAACTACAAAATCGAATTAGTGTTATAAGATTTAATATTAAAAGAAACATAGTGCAGAATATATGAAAATATTATCTGGTATAAAAATCTGATATTTTGCATTTTTGCTTTGTTTTTCTATAGCAATGTGTTCAGTAATATATAAATAAAATGAAATAATATTTCTGAGAATAAAATTTGAAAAGACTGAGGAAAATATTATATTCACAAAAAAGTTAACAGACACAGAGGGAGAGAGAGAGAGAGAAAGAGAGAGAGAGAGAGAGAGAGAGGGGGGAGAGTACAAATAAATAATACAAATGAGTTATATTTTACAAAAAAAAAGAGATTTGATCATTCTAAATTATATTTATAATAATAGAGTTACAGACTCTATCATTAGGCGAACATTAAGCAAAGATGACAAGAGAGCCTTATTTATTTTTTCTTTAAAGTATTTTTTATTAAATTTATTATTCGTGTGTGTGAGTGTGTGTGTGTGTGTGTGTGTGTGTGTGTGTGTGTGTGTGTAAATTAAAATATCATATATAATAT
>Ga0157364_1004558_pt1 | contig 13857 bp, 6 predicted proteins | sample AttsexASBM2_FD_111476 | JGI IMG/M metagenome (GOLD analysis project Ga0157364, IMG submission 111476) | Fungus gardens microbial communities from leaf cutter ant in Ribeirão Preto, State of São Paulo, Brazil - Atta sexdens ASBM2 | ecosystem: Host-associated > Fungi > Mycelium > Unclassified ... | reverse complement strand
GACGGGACGTTTTATATTTTTAAAAACAAACATGTTTGTTATATGTAAATTTTGATAATAATTGATAATGTGATATTTATAAATACTTTTTAGAATGGTACAACATCCCAACGAAAAATCTATAATTCGTTTGGCTAATTTGATACTTTGAGTAAGCTGTAAATTTATTTATTATTTGGAATAGTAATTAAGGCGTCAATTTAAAAATTAAAATCGTTTTATGGTATTCGAATTTCATGGGATGATAGCTTGTGTCTCTACAAAAAAAAAAATAATTTAAAGGTAAGGAACTGGAAATTCTATTTATGTGTTCTAAACAATGCAGCGAGTGACGATAAACGCGGCCACGCACATAGATACATATACAAGTATGTATTAGTGTGGCTACTATAAAACGCACGTAATATAAAAGCTGCCCCCCAGCTATCCCTACCGCACAGGCGATGTGCTCTTTTTCCCTCCAATTTTTTTCATCCTGCTCGCTCCGTGTTGCTTGCGCTGAAAGCTCCTAGTTACACCGCATTAGACTGTAGCAGTTTATGTCCTGAGATATAATATTTAGTTTAGATACACGAAGATATTAGATGTAAAAGAAACTGTTAAAAGATCACGAGAAAAGATTTCTCATCATTTTGTAAAGATCTTATCAAATTTATATAACGAACAAGTTAATTTGTAAATGTCACATTAACTCTTATAACCCTTTGTGAACCGGCGACCCCATTTGGAATCATCCCTTTTTATTTTATAAAGCGCTCACCTGTTTTTATAAAACTTGAACTATGTAGTAATTTGATAATGCTTTATTCGAATCTGAGGTGAAAAATAAAAAATTCAACATAGTGAATTCAATATGAGATAGAATTTAAAAAAAATAAAATTTTAAAAATAATTTGATTATTTTTTCTCTTCAAACTCGGTTTTAGGTAGCTTTTAATTGCGAAAAACATCACGTGTCTAGTTTCGCTTTATTTGAAACTCATTAATGCTTAACACGTAAACATTTAATATACTGATTTCCAAACGAACTTTCAAACTTTAATTATGAATCTTGTGACACTAGATCTTCCTTCATGGATTTACTATTCTAAAATTTGATATTTTTTAGCTACATTCAAACTCACAGATATCTCCTAAGAATCTCCTAAACCTGAGTTTCACGATAATCAGATTATTATTTTAAATTTGAATTTTAGAATTCTAAAATCAGAATCAAATTTTACGATTCCGAAAATTTTTAGAAAGCAAGATATTCTATAAGTTACTTTGTTAAAAAAAACCCAGTCCTCAAAGGATTAATACAATTTTTCAGTTCTTTGTTATACTATGGGTCTAAGTTAATTTTCATTACTTTTACAAATATATAAAAGTTATTAAATAATTCTTACATATACTTTGATATCTTTAGAAACTATTATATTTATAGAGTTGTGTGTTAAAAAGAAAGCAAAGAAGTAGAGACCATTATTTATCCAGAGTTCCTAATATTTCAAAGAAAAGAAAACGCGCAGGACACAAATCTATTATATGTACTGGAGATTAAAATTTATTGAATAGAGAAAAATTTACAAAATTGATTATTAGTAATATAAATTTATATAAATTTATTAATTTAATTACTATTAATTATCAAATAAATAAAATAATGGCCATTTTTAGCGCGTTAGTATCAATGATTGTGTCGCGAACAAAATCTGCTGACCAAAATAATTCGCTACAGCCCGCGATTAATTTCGATTTAAATTTAAAGTGGCCTGTTGCGGTGTTCAGTCTGTGTACTTTCGAAATGAACAACAGAGCATGGAATAATAATTTAGAACAATTGAACGTTGATAAGAAAACACAGCACGATTTCTCTATTTGTGTTCTCGATCATTGTAATCGACGATTATTATTATAGCAATGTCAAATTGGAGCATAAAGTACAAATGTGAACACAAACTCTAGTTCGATTATCGCTAAGGGAAATGAGTCGAGAGGATAGACGACATCTAGCCAAAAGGGGACAAAACATGAAATTCATAGTCATCTCTGCAGAATCGGACGATGACATGATTACTATTACAATGGTGAGCGTATGGGCAGGTATTTAATAAATAATAATTATTATTATTTATTAATATATTTACGATTGTGTGGTAAAGTAACAGCCAGAAGTTCGTGACGCGGCAACGACCGTCTATTACAAGCCCAGGCTAATAGGCAAGAAACTCGGAAGTTCCATAACCAGCGTTAACGACACGTTGCGTTTATGCGTCGGCGATCTCGACCGATGTTGTTCTCGTTAATAACATCTAATCCCATCCCCGTCGCGATGGAAAAAAAACGCATAAAACGCGCTTATTCGCCCTGATTTCTCCACGAGACGCAACATTTTATGAAATAGTGCCGCGTTAAACTTATCACTATTGCTATTAGTCTTTCAGATGATGTTTATTATGATGGAATGTACGTTTTACTGCTTTTAGAAAGCAATTTTTAACCCTTTAACAGTTGCAAAATTTGTGTTAAATTTGACACACTTCATGTGTCCTAAACAATCCACTCAAATTTTTATATTAATTTAACACAAGGCAAATATGTTAGAAAATAATGTAAACATTATATTAAAAAATTAACACAAAAAATGTGACAAACTTACTTAATTAAAAGTTAAAAATGATTTAAAAATTAAAATAAATTATAATTATGAAAACAGAATATAATTATGGATTTTTATGTAATTTTTCTTTTTCGCATTGAACGTTTATATGACACCATTATTGAAGTTTGATGTTATAAAATTATATTTTAAAACTAAATTTTATTTTATAAAAATTATCTACTTTAAAATGTAATAATTTTCTCTTTAAAATAATATAAATTTATATATCAACTTATAATTAATATGAACTACGTTTATTTTTCTTTAAAAAAAAAGTCGAGATTGATTCCTCATGTATTGTTGAGTTTTTATTATATCTTTGATTATCCACATATAATTTATATTATTGTCATTACAAATAGCTGTAAAACTCTGCATGATGTATTAGCTAATTTGAATTCCAACTATGTTACGCTTTTACCTGAACTTTTGTTAAAAAATGAAGCAAAACGCTTTCGGCCATCACATTTCAGTTTGCATAAGAACAATATAACTATACGTTTTCGTCAACAATTATTTCCGAATGCATTGTATAGGAAAAAAAAAAAGAAAAATATTCTTTGTTGATTTATTCGCGCGTAAATGGCGAAAATGAATACTAATACACAAGGTAGCACCGCGCGAATTAAGTGATTCGCGCCCGAGAGTACGCTGTAATTTCAGTGTTAATAGATTTTCCTCGTGCAAATCAAAGCGGGGATTCATTTTCAGAACAGTCGGGATTTACGATGGTATTAAACCTACGGTCACCATTGTCGATTTCGACAGCGAAAGTGCGAATCGTTAAAAGAATAGGAGCGAAGACGCGGTTTCTTGCCGGTTATCCTTAAGTTGAATATTATCATCCGCCGGAGCAATTCCCCGCAAAGATAATTCTTCAATAGGCGAAAACTCGTTTTTCAAATTTATACTTTAGTCAGAACGTAAGGCACCATAAAACGTACCATTTTTGCGCTTCCTAATCGAAACGCTCCATCCTCGTGGCTTTTAGGTACATTTTTTTTTAATCAAAACGCGCGCGCGGTCGAAACTGCGAATCCACGGCGCTGCTGCATTTTTTATCAGCACACACACGTCTCTCGTTCGTCGCGTTCGGTATGCGCGGAACGTATTGGTGAATCGCGCTAACATTCGACCATTCGCGGTGGTTCAAAAAATTGTACCCGTTCGCTCCATTACAACACCAAAGTAACACTGCTTTTTTCAAAGTATATTTCATTCACTCGCTACGTTTTTATCACGCTCTCCGAAGTTATCTTTTTAATAATTTGATAACGATTTTAAACCAACTGCATAATGACAGATTGAAATAATTTAGGATTGAGTTGTATATTACAACATTTTTATAATTATTTGCTTTTTTTATCTTTTTCGTTAGAAATTATAATAAAGAAGATTTCAAATTTTGTTTCTCATCGAACTTTTATAGTAGATTTTTTTCTTTGAAAATTTGATGGAAATATTGAAAAGTAGAAAGTAATAAGTTAAAAAAGTAAAAAAGTTTCTTTAACAAGTTTCGATAATAAAAATAAGTAACAGGAATTTGTGATCAGTTTTACGATCGTAAATGGCCCTGGGAAGTGAAAAATGAAAATTCTGATAAGTACAATTGGAGAATAGCGATTAACATCGTTTAATTAATTCAGTGATTGAATATTACTAACGACGAGCAAATGCGGACGCAAAAAGTGGAAAGAAGAGAAGGTTGTTGGAAAGAGGGGAAAGAGCGAAAAAATTCGCATTTATTCCGTGGCCATCCGGTTATGTCGAGGAATGTATTTAAATTCAATGAAATTCAAACAGAAGACATTTTGAAGGAAAAAAAGAAGCCTCGGGTTTGCAAAAGAAATCAAACGCATGCATAAGTAAAATGACGTCGTAGGATTTGATTTTCTTCCGATCGTGCAATTAAAAATCTTCATATCTCACTTATTGCGAGATTCATCCTTTCATCTCTCTCGCGAAATGTTTCGCATTTATTTCGCTGTCGCTTAATTTCGTAAAACTATGAACTTGAGCAGTTTGCGCATCAAGCTGTCAAAATTTTTGAGGGTAGGGAAACTTTGGGCTTTCTTATAATATTATATATATCATACATAATTTGAGCAAGAATGATTTAGTCGTTGATAAGAAGAAAGCAGCTAGTAAGAAAGGAACTTTCAACTTCTTAAATAAATAAAAAATGTTAAAGTAAACATTCTTGCAAATAAATGTTCTGCTAACTTATCTATACAAATTTGTCTTGCAAAACTATCTTTTAAAAATGGATTAGGAAGCGTCGGAAATATCAGTTACCGAGTATATCTGAGTGAACAGTCACTGCTGTCTGCCTTCTCTCGAGTCGATTCACTCGAACGACCTTCGACAGTTTCGCGACAAATATCCAAAACAATTTTGTCCTTATCTGAATGAAAATACAGTGTGTCGCCGTCGTAGCCTTCGACTTGGGTGAACGTCAGAATGTACACGTGAATGAAATGAGAAGCACAGAATGGCTAATCAGTCATGTTGTTCGCATTGAGACAAACTTAAATGGTTTTCAGACTCGTTAGAGTATTCCTCGAGAAGAGAAGAGAAGAAATCGAGAAAGACTTTCCATTATTCTCATGCGAAACACACTTTTGATTCAAAGGAATTGAAATCAATCGACATATCTGAGCAGTTCATTTAAAAAATTATGCAAATCATAATTTTAAATATGATGAAAATGTGAAATATAATACAAATTGATATGATTTTAATGCGATCATTAAATGAAAATATTAATGCAATATTGGAATAAGCGGTTTAGTTGATAAGCGGATAACTTTACAGAAATGTTTACAGAAATGTGGCAGATGTTATCTTGTATCATCGTGTGTCATTATTGTTGTATAACTTGTGTCAAATTCAATTCTTATTATAATGATATAATTGTCGATGATACAATATCGCGTTTTATATCTGAAGATTGCCTCCATGGACTGTCATGTTTGATATACATATTATAATAAATGTAAAATCTCGATACCATAATTGAATTAATAATTTATTTTTGCGATATCAAATCTATTTCAATTATCGAAATCTACGTTCCAAATATACCAAATCAACTTGCAAATTTAATTCATTATTAACGCCATTGTATTTCTGTGTTACTAGCGATATTCTCTTTTCAATAAAGCAAACTGAGCAAGAATAGCTCTCATTAAATTGAAAAATTAATTTGCTCTCTTGTTTTATGTTTTTGTATATACACTTGTAAACATAGTGTTGACAATTACAAAGGTATGCAACTGTACAATTTTTTATTTTTATTCCTTTGCTTAAAAATTGATGCAACACAAAAATTCTGCTTTTCAGAAATAGAGAAAATCTGTTTTTTAACTTGAGAAGATTATTAATTGGATAATATCGATAAAAAGAATATATTCTTAACATAAATATCATATTTTTGTCTATCCTTTTTATCTTACAATTCTTAAAAAACTACATTTTTAAGTTATATAAGAATTTTAATGATTTTTTATGAAGTTAAATTAGTTCACTTTTAATTGATAAGGTAATGTTTACTTATTCATGACGATAAGTCATTATATTTTTTTTTAAATTATTAACAGTTTTTTCTTAGCATGATTATAATATCATTATTAACATTATAATAAAAATAATGAATATTCTTACTATATGCTTAGCAAAATTATTAAATTGTACAATTTAATATGTGATATTACTATTCTGGTTCCGTACACAAATCCGTTTCAAGTCCTGAAAAACAATTCGGCGCGGTTTGTAGAAATGTATATAAATTCACAATAAATAATAAAGCATTTAAGATTTGCTTTGACTAAAAATTAGAATTCTTTATACTAAATTAGAGTTATTCTCTCTTCGATCGTGTTACAAATTGTAATTGTTCATATTTTTGTAACTGTGTCACCTTTGAAGTAAGGCAGCGATGTGTAAAATGCAATAATTTATTCTAGGTACATTAATTCTATATATAAAGCTTGTACAGTTGTCACTTTTATAATTGAAGCCACCACTCGTCTTTCTCTAGTGTAATTAAAATAGAATTTATACTATCATGCATTTTTTATGCATGACGTATTAATGAATTTGTCTTGCATTCAACTTTTAAATTTAAATTCGAAATCCATCTAGAGACTACAAAACACTTTTCAAATGGCGTACATACCTCAATCGCTCTTAATTGCTCTTAAAGCGATCCAGATCATTATGATCGAAAGGACTAAACACTTCTCGATTTACGAGCGAGTACATGTACGTCATTTCAGCCTCGCCTCTCGACGCTAGCGAAAGAGTCGATGCCGGAAAAACGCGAAGGCGTCGATAATTAATGCCATAAATCCATGGCCCTCGCGCGAGGATCTTCGATCCATCGATTTCGCGCGGGGTGCCGTCAAATGGACGCGCAACCCTCTTCTCAAGGGTGCAGCGTGGCTACAGCATCGTCGAACCGGAAGTGGCCGTCGACTATGACGTAGCACTTCCGGGCCACGAAAGACTTAGCGAAGCACACACTCGAGATCGCGAGATCGTCCGATATCGAGCGGCTTGAACGATTCGATAGCTGCGCGATGCTTATTCACCCAAGCGTGTTTTTTCGCTTTAGTATCGATGGCTTCCTGTCGTGGCAGCGTTCGGTTCATTCCATAACTATTAATTCCTCCGATAGTGACAACGTTAGCCTGGATATTTTCACAGTAGCGTCCACTTTTTTCAGTATCGCTCTTTGTACTCTTCATGCAACGATAATTTCTTCTTTACGCTATGAACGAAAAAATTATAATCGCAAAAGTTGAGCGATCAGCTTTTAGAAAACCAACAATGATTTGACAATTTTAGAACAGTATATTTACAACAGTATAGTAAGATAAAATGCTAATAAAACTTCTCTTTTGATTTCTTCTTAACCCTTAAACGCCATACTATAGAAATAATATACTGTATACTCTTAAGAGTCTACTCTTTCTGAAATTATAAAACTTTTAATTACATTAATTAAACATTAATTAATTAAAATTGTATATTTTTAAAATTATATTAATAACAATTTTGAATAAAAATTATGGTCGGCAAATTTTATTTTATTATATATCTACATTACTGTTTTATTAAATATCAAAAGTATTTACCTCAATTTTTGTATTCATTTTTTTTATACATCTGAATTTCATTCTAAGTTTACTGTATTCTTTTATTCTATATAAAATTAAAAATTTTTAACTATTAAACATTATTATTAAATCTAACATCTAGAAGAATAAGAAAAAAAATGAAAATTTATTTGTCTATTTTTAATTAAGAAAGACAGAGGAGACAAATAATTTTGAACGGTAGTGTATATTTAACGCATAAAAAAATTATACCTCCTCATTTTATTTTCGGACCATAATCTTTTTTTAAAAATTGCACATATGTATTCTTTTCTTGTGATTTAGATATAATAATCATATATATGGGCTTATTATAGAGATCCGAAAACAAATAAAAATGATAGATAGAAAGAGATAACAGATACATGCATATGTAGAGAAAACAATAAGACAACGGTTACTGAAAAAATAATTAATTTATCTAATTATAACTATTTGTCTTTTTCTTTTCTTCCTTCTCTTGTTTTTAAAAATATACGAAATTATTTTGTAAATGTACGAAATATATCATAAATGGAGAATTAATCAGAGAGACCTGATTCATTTTGGTCAAACTCTTATTAGGATCTCTAGGCATATTCAACCCAAATTAATTGTTTACAACTTTTATAAAAATGAACATATTGTAAAAAAATTTATTTTACTCGAAAGAAACATTAAAAAACATAAAAATATCAAATAAATATATACGTATTTTTATTAATCAAAAAGTTATAAACAATGAGAAACACATTGGGAGAAAAAAACGGATATATCTAAAGATTTTCAAGTAAAAGTCTAGACTCAAGACCAATATAGCAGAAATATTTAACTTTTTATTGCAGAGTATATAAACTTCCATAGTAGAGTATATAAGCTTTACTTGGTCCACCTTATACTCTCGTGAAAAATAAGATGGCTAGAGATCCTCAAGTAAAAATCTAGACTGAGTGTCCAGATTTTTACTTGGGGATCTCTAGCCATATTGAAAAGGTGTTTAAATATTTTTTGTGTTTTACGTCCAGACAGATAGCAGTGATGTAAGTAAAATATAAAATAGAAAGTATAGGCATAAATATTCCAAACGTAAAAGTCGTCTAAAGACATCTACAAGATTTAAATGCCTTTGTATCTTTTAAACTCTTTTGTCTGAAATGTATTATTATCAACGTAATTGTTGATTATCACCGAGTGAAAATTACGCGATAAACGCGGTTGATAGCAGCGACTGTCGTAGAAAATCGCGTACAAAGATCTAAGAAAAAAATGTCGGAAATATATCCACCATGTGGTGGAACGACGTTTTCCTCCGTGGAGATATTTGCTCTCGGGACTTATTAGATTTGAGGCTCCTCCTTCTCCCATCCTTTTCGCGTCCTTCGAAGTAAACATGCTTTACTAGGGGCACACACGCATCATCGCGGCTTTCCACTAACCCCCCCCCCCTACAGTCTATCAAATTCTTTGGTTCTTCTTTCTTCGCTCTTTCCCGTTCTTTGCTTCTTCCCCTTCCTTCGGCTTCTTTTTCTTTCGAAGGTTGAGATAAGGTACGATCCCAGAAAATGTAATGAGCAGAAAAAATGTCGATCAAGATATTATTTTTTGTTCGATGAGAAAGAGATTCACAGTTATTCATTCTCTATTATTTAATGAAAAACGTCTCTTTCTGTCCTCTTTGATGAAGTAAAAAACGAAAATCTTTAAGGAAAATATTTTTAACGTTTGTGAAAAATTATCTCAATATATATAATGAATAGAATATCCTCTTTTTATTATAGTTTATGTATTAACATATGTGTGAGAAAAAATAACAAGATAACAAATTGTTAAAAGGCAAAAGATAAAGAACTGATTTGTAAAAAATGTTTTTTATCGAAGTAGCTTCTTGATTGTGAATAATTTATTAGAAGAATTAAAATTTATTAGAAAAATTAAAATTGTTTCTTTTATCTCAAAGATTTGATAAAGACACTTTTTAATTTTTGAGTTTTCACATTTGAGTTTTCATATTTTATTTAGATTTGATTAAAAAATAATGTTGATTGTCAAGAAATATTTCTAAGATTTTACAATTACATGTAATTAAGTTTTATTGAATAACACATACATATACATATATATAATTGCATACATCATAATATAAAAATATACTGGAGAATAAAGTAATACACAGAAGCGTCACGATGCATCATCAAGTTACATCGCGCGCTGATTCATAACTTTTTAGGGATAAATCTTCAAGTGGTTCAACTCGGTCGAAATTTATCAAACTATTTTCAGTTAGACTCTTGGATGGAACGGATAGTTTTGATAAAGAATCTAAAAATTTAACTAGATATATACAGATCTGAAAATAATTGTGTTGAACTATTAAAATAATTACGTAGAATGTAATTACGCTTAAACGTTGATAACAATGTTGTAAAAAGTTTTCAACATTCCAGTCAGTTTAAACGTCTTACTTAATTATTTTGATGATTCAAACAAAATTATTTTCAGATCTGTATTTAACTAAACTTTTAAATTCTTTAGCAAAACCGGTTTTTTTAGTGTACGCGTTAAAAAAGTCCTCTTCTCATTATCACGTCATCAATTATGGGTCAGACTTAATTAAATGTCTAAGTGGATTTTATATAAATTGTTCCAACGTTTGCGGGAGGGATTGCCGACTTAACGATTCGTTTCTCCGTACTCATTGAGTGAATGGATCTGCGAAAAATCTCGTCATCGCAAAACTTCTTCGCGACACGCTTAGATCGATGCATCTCTTCATCTGATTTGTTGAGGCATGCAATTGCACAATTCGGGTTAATATGCCAATTAAAGAAGGAAGGGCAAATACATTCCATGAATATTTTGTAATAACACATATATGTACATTTTTATTTACTTATGTCTTATACAATTGATTGTTTACTGAATGTATAATAAATTATATTAATTATTTTATTATTTCTATCTTCTTAATCGTCTGCTTTAAATGGCTTTAGCGGCAAATTAATAATTATTATATAATAATTGTATTATTGTTGATAAAATCAAATAATAAAGATGTGTTTATGTAAAGGTAATAATAATAACGATATTATAAATAATTTATGTTGCTATTGAATGATATTTCATATTTGTGCAATTTATCCAAATATAAAGCAATTTATCTATAAAGAAGCTTTGTTGTTTAGAAAGAACTACAAATCTAATAAAATGATAAATCTATAGATAAAATAATAATAATATTATTATCCAAATAACTCATATACGTTGATATATTTACATATTACAAAGCTCTCATTATTAATAATATAATATCGACAGAAGTAGCTAATGGACTTGATTAAACAATAATCAATTCGAGTTCAATTCGAGATAGCATTTTATATTTTTAATTAGTATACACGCTGCACCACAGTTACGATTTTTCAACAGACAGGCGACAAACTTTCGAGCGACTTTTAAGCTTGACAGTACAACGTTGTAAAAGACCGGATTATAACAAGTCCGTAAGTGCGATCGTGTCGAAAGGCGAGACGACGACATGTATCGTACGCACCGTGGACGCCCGATATCGCGAGCCCATGACGGCACAATAAATTATTCGTCGTCTACGTTCACCTTGGCGTTCACGTTGCGCGCCTGCCGCGCTAATGCATATTGGAATAGCACATTGCTCGTAGGTGCGTACACCGGAGCGCCCGAGTTAAGGTTAAGATGTTTCTCCCGTGATGTAATCGACGGCGGCACATCTTTATCCGACGTTCTCCCCTCCGCTCGTATCGAGTTGTCGTACATCCCCTTCGGCTCACCCGTTCTTCATTCCGTTCGCCAAGTTCTAGGCTGGACCACAGGGAGATACAGACTCGAAATCACGGGGCATTATTAAGAGATCCCTTCATTTATTCACATCCCTTTGATTCCTTTGGATCTGAAAAGCATTTTACGGTACATTTATTATTCGCGGGATTTGTGAAAATTTCAGTGTTATTCGGACGATCTCTCTCTCTCTCTCTCTCTCCCTCTCTCTTTCTCTTTTTCCGCTTATCGATAACTTTGATCTCAATTTTTATAATACATTTCGTATCTTGCCCATGTCAAATTGATTGTCGATAACTTTACGTGCCAAGTGGCGCACAGTACGGCTTTTATTATGGATTAATACACGTAAAAAGTGCTTTTAGTGCGGTGGAACTAAAAACCACTGGCAGAGCGTTGCGGCTGACGCGTGCAAGCTTCCTCTTTTATCATGCAGGATTCACTGAAAAGCCTTGAGCGATTCGCTCGCGTTCTTGCGCGAGATATAGCGAGTGTTATATATACGTGTTTCCGGTCAGGAGAGATAGAAATAGATTTAACAAAGTATACGTAGATAAGAATTGGCTTTCGCGGCACGTGGAAGCTATCAACCGAAATTCTTCTCTTGATGAGTTTATCCTTGCCACAATCCTTCACATTTAGTCTTGATTCGGTAATACAGTTTTATCTGCGCACTTGGAAAACGTAATGAATATTCGATTGATTTGTCGCATTTAAAAAGACGCATTTAAAAGTCGTTTCTCATTAATAAACTTACGGATACACAAATCATCTTTTCAATAAAATTATTTTTCTTGATTAAGAAAGACGTATTGCAATTAGATTGTACGTTTGAAAATATATTTCGAATTCTGCAAATATATTAAATTACTGACAGATATTTTTATCTTTATATATTATTTAAAGTTATTTTAGACCATTATTTTTCACCGATATCAAAATAAAAGTTTGCGAATTACTATCTTCAATATTTGATTATGTATGTATTAATATAACTTTTTTATCAACTTTTACTTTTTGCTATAATTAGAAAATCGATATCTGATTTGTAATGTAATTCGACTTGAAGGCGCGAAGAGTCTCTGAGAACATAAAATGTCTAGATCTCTTAAATTATTTAATGACCATCATCAATCATGGTCAATGGTCATGTAAAACATCTACAAAGAGCCGAATTCGCGATGACATCATTGTGCGGCAACAAGACATGAAATAGACCGGGTGCAATGCTGCAGAACCGCGATTATGAGTAGAGACGTCTCGTTGTTGGCTCGAGACCGCCGTAAAAGACGGATAGATGAGACGAACGGCGCAAAGATGGCGTCATGCACGCAGATGATAGTAGAATGACCATAAGTTTCAGACGGTTGCATAAGCGCCGCGTCAAGAGTGCACCAGATCGCACGAGACGCTTCCAAGAATCACGCACGTTAATCGTTAGATTTTGTGGCACCCGTTGAACTCCCACGCTCGACGTGAGTCGAGCTTGCTTGTCGGGTCACCCACGTCTGATCTCACCTGGTCATCCTAGCGCGATTTATCGATGGTGAACGATGTCACGGCGACGAGATTGGCGTTTGTGGTCCGGAGAAATCGGTGGCGCAACCCTAAATTTACCGAGACTCTCACTCGTCCAAGATTATAACACAAAGTTGAGAAACGTGCCTAAGACCCGGTGGGTGCACCCTAAATAGTACGAGCGTCCAAACTTTAAACACGAAAGATTTGGAAACAGCGCGATTTATGAGTGTGTAAAAGAACTTGATAGCATAAGGCTCGATTCCACAAATATAAGATTAACTTTACTGTTTATCTTTTTCTAATTTTTAGATTTAGAAAAAGGAATAAGTTATCTTTTTAATTTCAATTTCGATTTAACTTACAAAAGTTAATCTAAGAATTAGAATTAGAAAAAAAAAGATAAATAATAAGTTAAATTGAGATTAAAGTTAATCTTACATTTGTGAAACCGGGCTTTAAAAAGCAAAAAGAGCTCATCATAAACTAGAAACCCTTCAATTAGAGTTTGGACACAAGTCATCGTTTTGTATGCAGGGTAATAGTTGTAACAAAAATCTGCGAGAGAGAAGAACATATATATATATATATATATATACCATTTCTTTTTCTTATTCCATTCTATCTTTTTCTGATCTATTTCTCTCTCTCTCTCTCTCTCTCACTCACTCACTTACTCACTCACTCATTCACTCAAGAATTGTTATAACATGACAGACCAATAAAAATGCTTTTTTGTATTCAGAT
>Ga0157364_1004557_pt1 | contig 13859 bp, 13 predicted proteins | sample AttsexASBM2_FD_111476 | JGI IMG/M metagenome (GOLD analysis project Ga0157364, IMG submission 111476) | Fungus gardens microbial communities from leaf cutter ant in Ribeirão Preto, State of São Paulo, Brazil - Atta sexdens ASBM2 | ecosystem: Host-associated > Fungi > Mycelium > Unclassified ... | reverse complement strand
CGGACCATGGGTATTAGTATATAAGGTAGACTACTCTGTACTAGGAACTCTATCGAGTTCTCTTGTGTTACTCAATACAAGAGTTAGTTCATTGCTTAAACCCTTGAGCTTTGAATCATAACAGAAGTTATGCATGCTATTAAGAGTATTGATATTACAGACCTATCCGACTCTATCAAACTCGAAGAAGTTACCAACTTCCTCACATCAAAAATTGAATACACATGGAAAATGAATTCAAAATGAGTCAACATCATGAAGCATTCCAAGAGATGGTGGAATGAAGAGTGCAGATGTGCACTGAACAATTATAGGATGACAAGAAATCTGGAAAATTGGAAAATTCTCAAGAGCACAGTCAAATCTACGAAGCGATCTTTCTTTGATACCAAAATTCAAGAAATTGCTAACAAAAAACAAGGATCTTGGAAACTCATGAACTGGGTCAACAAGCACAAGCTGCCTGCCATCGAAACCATCAAATATAATGATCAACAGTGTCTTAATATTGACAACTTGTGGAACGCTCTTCATTCCACTTTCAATACAGCTCTCCATCACCATATTGATATAGATATTCTTGATGAGATTGCTGACAAACCTACCTCCCCCTGGCCTGCTTTTTCAAAAGAAGAATTCAGATGTGCCTTATCCAGCTGCAATAACTCCTCTGTACCTAGCCCTGACAAGTTGATGTAGAGTCATCTCAAGATCATTCTCAAAGATGATGAATGTCTTAATATAATCATTCACATCACTAACGCCTGTATCAATTTAGGGTATTGGCCTTTGCACTTCAAAAAATCTACTACAGTTGCTATTCCCAAACCGAACAAGAAATCATATGATTCCCCTAAATCATTCAGGCCTATTGTCCTTCTCAACACAATGGGCAAACTTATTGAGAAAGTAATCAGAGAAAGACTTCAATTCAATACAGCATCAAATAATTTCATCCATCCCAGTCAGCTCAGCAGTCTCAAATTCAAATTAACGATAGATACAGGTATTATACTTGGATATTGCACTCACTCACATCATCACATCAGGATGGATCAAGAACATGTCTACAAGTACCCTTACCTTTGACATTACACAATTCTTCCCATCACTTAATCACTGACTTCTTACTCTCATCATGAAGAAAGCCGGCTTCAACAATCATGTCATATCATTCTTTGCCAACTATCTTGTGGACAGAAAAATGAATTATTATTGGAACAATTTTATATCTCCTATTTTTAATGTTAACATTGGTATAGGCCAGGGCTCTGTGCTCTTGCCTATTTTATCCACTTTATATCTTTTGCCATTTATCTATATCTTAGAAAATCACTTAAAAAACCTAAAAATTCTGGTCTCTATTATTTCTTTTGTTGATGATGGACTTTTTATTTCTCAAAGCAATTCCTTTGACATTTCATACAGTTAGCTTTATTGTAGCTATAATGTACTGACAAACCTTCTTGAAAAGTTTGGTCTTATAGTCAAACACTCCAAAACTGAAATATTTCATTTTAACAGATCCCATGGCTCATTCAATCCTCCTTTTCTTGACCTCTCTCCTTTAGAAGGAAATGTTCTATGATCTAATGAATCATGGAAATACCTTGGATTCATCTTCGATAGAAAGTTAATGTTCTATCAATATGTTGACTTTTATGTGAACAAATTGATATCCACTGTCAAATGCATGAAAATCCTTGGTAATTCAAATCATGGTATCAATTCTCTCCAGAAATGTCTCCTATATAGATCATGCATTCTCTCTATTGCACTCTATAGATTTCAGCTATGGTTCTACAACTGCACTCCAATGGTATATCACTTGAAATTTCTAGAAAAAATACAAAGAAGAGTAGTGATATAGATATTAGGGGCCTTCAAAACTTCCCCTTCATATGGTATTGAAGCCATAGCTGGATTAATCCCTATCAAACTCCACCTTCAAAAACTTGGGGGTAGATCACAACTTTGAGCTTACAAGTTATTTCTAACTATCTTGTATGCTCCCTCATAGAGTTGCAACTTAATACTCCTCCAAGTCTCAAATCTGTTGCTCTTGATTCACTCACCAATCGATAGTGATCACTTGTCAAAGGCCATTTAGTTGACATGGCTAACAGATCTAAGAATGTTTCTCATCTTTTGCTCCTCTTGACTTGGAATTTTCTTCTGGACTTAGAGTAATTGACTATTTTTCAGATTTTATTTCATTCAATGTCTGTGACAAAGATAAAGATGATACATCTTGTACCCATCAACTTGATGAAATTGTTTTGGAGTTCTCTTCATCCCCTTTGGTAGCCATCATAGCTTCTGATGCAAGCATCAAGAACAATGTCATTACTTCTATCATGTATATACACATATACAACAAACCTCTAACAAAGACAATTTATCACACAGTTCTCATTACAAGCAATGAAGCAGAACTATTTGCTATTAGGTATAGCATCAACTAAGCTATGAACCTCAACAATATAGCTAAGATTATTGTCATCACTGATTCTATTCATGCGGCTAGAAAAATCTTTGACCTTTTAGTCCATCTCTATCAAATTCAGTCAGCAGCTATCCTATCTGAACTTTGCAACTTCTTTAATCATCATAAAGACAATACCATTGAATTTTGGGAATGTCCAAGCTATCTTAAATGGTATCTTTATAACAAGGTCAATAAGGAAACCAAGTCATTCAATCTAACTCCACTTTATCCATGCAAATCATCATAGGAGTTTAGCAAGAAAAGCAAAGGTGATGACATCTTAAATGCTTGGAAAATGACGTTCCAAGCTTCTGACTCCAAAGAGAACCAATTTTTGGACTTACTAGATGACAATAACAATATTATTGAACTGTCTTATGTCAAAAAGGGATCTTGGCTCAAATTGTTTGGCTATTCAAACTCCTTATATGCCCATGCTACAAGAGCAATTACGAATCATGCTCCTACTGGCAAATACAGACTTAGATTCTTTCCTAGGGAGGATTTTAAGTGCCCATGTGGGTTATATCCTATCGAATCAAAATACCATATTCTCTATGAATGCGGTAGATTTAATAGCTACTGGAATCTGAGAAGGGACTTTTTAAGTCACTTTGTCATGTTCTTGGAGTTTAATCTGAGTGCATTCACTTTTTCAGACTCTTTAGTATAATTATTTTTACAGACTCCTTTTGTCTATAATGTTCTAGCTAGGTTTCTTTCTCTTTTTCCTTTTCCTTTTCTTTAGTTCCATGTAGTTTTGTCTTTATTATATGTAGTTATAAAAGTGGCTACCATGGTCTGCCTACACGCTCTGTGTAATAAATTGTTGAATTAAAAAAATGACCACAGTCACATGACACATTACATGACATAATGTCATAAGTCTATAAAACAGGAGAAGAAGCCAAAAGTATAATATCAAGATATAAGTTTATATAGTATGTTTATCTTATAGTCAATATATGAACTTTAGAATAGAGTTATTTATTGTTAGCACATACTATGTACTAATAGTATATAATGTAAGAATACATTAGGAACTTCTTGTTGAGTTCTTTTGTGATTCTCTATTAAATACAGTTTACACCTCATTATCTGAGTTCTGGTAGAATATTTTGGAAGTCTAAAATAAGTTATTATATATTATCTAAGAATGTAAAAAGGTAGATCAAAGTAACCTCTGGCTTCAGCTTATATGCTGGGCCTCTACTAGTTGCACTGGTCATATATATTAGATTAGAACTTAGAGACTTAGTAGGTAGAAAACTACTAGAAAATAGCAAGGTATATTGTTGCTAATACTAGAAGAGAAGTGTTAGTTTTAGTTGATTTTCAGAATAACTACTACAGTGTAAACTTCCAGATTATATACTAGAGATGTTATAATTCAAAGATCTTAGAGTAAGTCAATGAAAAGAACCTTGTATAGGGATTACACAAGAGAACTTGATAGAGTTCCAAGTCTAAAGTATCTTTTTTATATATACTTGGCTGATAGTTTATATTATACTAATCTAGCTTACCTTAAAGATATATGTATATTGTTGTTATGGGATGCTTGAACACTAACAATTTTATTTTTTATTTTCTTTTATTTTTCTGATTTTATATTGATTTTCTTTTTCTTTTATTTTTATTTTGGATGATGAAGAGACATGTGACATCACAATCACATGACAAGTCACATGATGTGACGTCATAAGCCTAGAACATGGTGGAAAAATCTAGAAGATGATATCAGGGTACATGTATACAACATGGTGGCCTTAAGTAAGAAATGAGGTGGACATGAGGTTGTAGCATGGACAATAGGGCAGGCTTAATTATTGGTAGCACAGACCAGGTGTACTTGGTATATATAGGACTCTAATTTAGCAGAGACTCCTTGTCAAGTTCTCTTGTGAACTACCCACATTATATCTGCTTTTGAGATTTACTCACTTGTGTGATCATTTGTCATTGTGATAAGTGGTTGCCACAACAATTGTATGCTATTGATATATAGGCTAAAATCATTGTTCCAGGATTTCCTACAATGTTCTTTGTAACATGTGACATGTGACCATTATACTAAACCCTAATCCTAAACAAAAGAAAAAGAAAAAGAGAAGAAAAATAGAAAAATAGAAAGAAATTAAAATAAAGTCCACTATTCACAAACCTGACAAAATGTGCTACCTAGAGTAATTATCTGAAATACAAACTATTAAATAAGTTACCCTGGATATTACAACTCAAAGATCTTAGAGTGGATTAATAAATAGAACCTTGTATTAGAGTTAATACAAGAGAACTCAATAAAGAGCTCTGTATATAATTGTCTATCTTATATATCTAAAACTAATGGTCTGTGCTTCACTACATTAGCCTACCCTAAATGACCCTGTATTTGTCTTAAAATTAACATATATATAACATACTATATAACATTATCTTTCCAGAACCTTCTACTGTCTTCTATCATGACACATAATTGTGTGACAGTGTAACTGTGACATCATCATGTGACTGTGACTGATATGTGATACAAAGTTATACCAAACTCTAATCCTAGCTCCCAAAATAAAAATAAATGGAAAATAAAATAAAATAAAAGTAAGAGAGAAATTGAAAATAAATAGTTTACAAAAGAACCAATGTTAGCAGCACTGGACTTGGATAAAAAATGAGGATGGAAGTGTATGCATTGAACTATGCAATAGGAGAGGTATTATTTATGGAATATAAAAATAGAAGATAGAGACTAGTAGCTTTTCTCTTAAAATCTCTAAATGAGATAGAGAGAAACTATAAGATTCATGATAAGGAGATGTTGGTAGTAATAAAGGGATTGAAAAGTTGGAGACACTTGTTAAAAGGCACCAAGTTCAAGTTTGAGATCTAAATAGATTACAAGAATTTAGAATATTTCATGAAGGTATAAAATTTAAACAAGAGACAAGCTTGTTGGGCACTTTACCTATTAAGATTTGACTTTACTTTGGAGCATATGCTGGGAACAATAATAGAAAAAGTAGATGGACTTAGTAAGAGACTAGACTGGAAAGTAGAGATAAAAAATGACAATAGTAACTAAATACTAATTAAAGAACAATGGATTTGTAATTTATCTGAAGTAGTAATAGAAGGACTAGAGGTAGATATAATAGAAAAAATAAAAATAGCTAGGGGTAAAAACAAGAAGATAGTTAGAGTAGTAGACAAAATAAAGAGAGTAGAAGTAAAAGTACTGTGAGGAGAAGAATAGCAGATAGAAGGGGATTTAATGTTAAAAGAGAGAAATATATATATCAAAGGATAAAGAGTTAAGAGCAGAGATAATCCAGTCATACCACAATATACCAGTAGCAGGACATGGAGGAAAGTAAAAAACAATAGAGTTGGTAACAAGAGATGTGGGGCAATATGTAAAAGGATGTGATATGTGTCAGAGGATAAAAAATAAAACAGAGATACTAGTGGGAAGATTGAAATTAAGTGGAGTATCAGAGAAGCTATAAACATACTTAATAGTAGACTTTATCATGAAGTTGCTGTTAGTAGCTAGAAAAGATGCAATCCTAGTAGTTTGCAACAGGTTGTCTAAGATGATGCATTTTGTGGTAACAACAGAAGAAATATCAGTGGAAGAATTAACAAGATTGTTTAGGGATAATATATGGAAGTTGTATGGGTTGCCAGAGAGTATTGTATTAGATAGGGGACCACAGTTTGCAGCAGAAATGACTAAGGAGCTGAACAAAATATTGGAAATCAAAACAAAGTTGTCAACAGCATTCCATCCTTAAACAGATGGTTAGATAGAGAGAATAAATCAAGAACTGGAACAATACTTAAGATTCTTTGTCAATCACAGACAAAATAATTGGCCCAAATGATTGGCATTAGCAGGGTTCACAGTCAATAACAAAGCATATTCAACAAAAGTATTTCTGTTTATAGCAAATTATAGCAGAGAGTTGAGAATAGAAGTAAATATTAGAAGAAAAGAAAAAATGGAAAAGACAATGAAATTTGTGGAGAGGATGAAGAAAGTTCAGGAAGAGGCAGAAGTAGCATTAAAGAGAGCATAGAAAGAAATGAAGTAGTAAGCAGATAGAAGAAGGAAGGAAGCAGAAGTATGGAAAGTGAGTGATAAAGTGATGTTGAGTATGAAATATTTGGTATTCAAGAAGCAGCCAACAAAGAAATTAGTGGATTGATATGTCAGTCCATATATCATTAATGAGGTAGTATCTATTAATGCAGTCAAATTATAACTGTCCACCTTAATAATAATTCACCCAGTTGTGAACATCAGTTAAGTAATATGATATAGAAAGCAGATAGAGGGACAAAAGGTAGAAGAGATGAAGCCAGTAGAAGTAGAAGAAGTTGAAGAGTGAGAAGTAGAAAATAAAAGAAAAATAAGAGAAGTAGTAAAGTACTTGGTACAATAGATGGAATTTATGACAGAGCATAATAGTTGGGAAAGAGAGAAAGACTTGATGAATGCAAAGGAAGTGGTAGTAAGATTTGAGGGGAGGATGAATGTATAAGTTAGATGACAAGAGAGGTTAAATAGAACAGAAGAAAGAGACTTTAAAAAAGAGGAGAATTACTAGGAAAATACACAATAAAGATGTTGTATAGATGGGATAATAAAAGGTTTAAGGACAAATATTTAAAGAAGCTGGAAAGGAACAGGTAGAAATGGAAGTCAGTTTCTCTGGAGGAGAAATCTTAAAGAGGGAATAATGTTAAAGTTACAAACAGTGGACTTCTTTTTATTTTTATTTTTATTTTTATTTTTATTTTGATCTATTTTCTATTCTAGGATCTAGGGTTAGGGTTTAGCATGACATAACATGTGTTACTGTCAAAAATGGTCACAATGAGACCCAGTGTCACATATTAGTCACATGATCACATGAAAAAGGATAGAAGATTCTAGAAGAAATGATATTATACAATATGTTTAACACATATTAATCTTAAGGTAGATACATGGTCATTTAGGGTAAGCTAAAAATAGTGGAGCACAGACCAGTAGTCTTAGGTATATAAGGTAAAAAATCCTATACAAAGTTCTCTATTGAGTTCTCTTATGTTATTCAATACAAGATTCTTTCTCTTTAACTTACTCTAAGGTCTTTAAATTGTAACAATATAGAAAATTCATGGAATACCAAAGAAGATTCTTAGTGATAGAATACCTTAATTTGTCTTATGATTCATAGAAAACTTAAGCAAAGTATTAAAAACAAAATAAATGTTGTCCATAATATACTACTCTCAAATAGATAATCAAACAGAAAGGATTAATCAAGAAGTCAAAGTGTTTTTGTGACATTATGTTAATTATCAGCAAGACAATTGGACAGAATAGTTATTAGTAGTAGAATTCTAATACAATGACAAGAAACATGTGGCTATAGGTTATATCCTATTTGAACTTAACTTTGGAAGATATTTATGGAAAGGGAACTTGACAGTAAAAATAGAATTACTAAAATTGGATAATTTTCTTAATAAACTACAAAAAAGTTGGGAAATAGCAAAGAATTCAATAGAAATAGCAAAAGAAGTTATAAAGAGACAATTTAACAAGAAAAGACAAAAAACACAAGAACTAAAACAAGGAGGTAACGTGTAGCTGGAAGCTAAAATATCCATTTGAAATAACCTTCCAGGAAGTTAGACCAAAAAAAATAAAGACCTTGTAAAATTATAAAGGCCATTAGTCAAGAAGTGTTTTAGCTAGAGCTACCAAAATAATAGGTGATTCACAACATGTTCAATAAAGGTCTGCTGATATGATTTAGAAAACCATAATTCAAGGAATAACATATGGATCCAACATCACTACTAGATATTATCAATGGAGAAGAAGAATAAAAAGTAGAGAAAATCAGAAATCATCAAAAATAAGGATATAGTAATTTCTAGTTTATTGGAAAGGATATAGGAATGAACATGTTTAGTAGATTGTAAAAAAATGAGGTTATCACATGCTAAAAATGTAATTCAAGATTATTAAACAAAGCTTTTGAGTCAAAATCTATAAAAAAAAAAGGAGGTAAAACTCCAAATCAACATCTCAAAATCAATACCAGCAATTGAGAAAACAATAAAAATGACCTACCAATTCACAACCACCCCTACTATCCCTAATCCATATATCACTTGCATTATTAACAATATGAATCTCATTATAATCTTAAATCATGAAAAAAAGAATTAGATGAGGAAATATCACAAAATAATTTGATAACTGGAAATGATGGCAGACCTTCAATTACAAATCCAAGATCTTGTCAAGACAGCGGATGTAGCAAACAACCAAATGGCAGACATTGAAACTGTTCTACTACAAACTGGAGAAACTCATAAAGTACAAATTGGAGGGAACATTTACAGCTTATCTGAGGTCCTCAGAAATATTATTTCAGAAATATAGGACAACAAGCTCATCATATTCAAGTTCTATTAGCCAATGAATTAGACCAATATAAAGGCAAAGAAGATGAAAGAGTTAAAGAACATATTAAAATAATATAAGAAGCATACCAGGAAATTTACCAAGATGCATCACAACTCATGATTATCAACAAAGAGAAACAAAGAGAAGATGTCATACAAGATGAAGAAGTATTCTTGTATAAACTATATACTATATCATTGGAATCCAGCAAACCAAAAACTCCTGAACTAATTTTCATACAAGAAGAAGTCTACAACCTGAAAAAAGTGTTAAAAACATTGCAATCACTAATAAAGACTATCTCATTTTTCCTGCCATCCCATTACAAGACTATCCAACAAGACAGAGGAAAGAATATATGATATTGGAAAGAAATTGTAGCTGAGTTAATACCAACTCAGTTATCAATCTTATGTTTCTTTGACCAGATTTAGAAGAAATTGACAATCATCTGATTCTACCACTGTTAGAGAAGCATGTTCAGATAGGCTTTCTGACCATGTTCCTCTAACAGTTGATATATCTATTATTAAGGAGTATATTCAAAACAAATAGCAAACAATTATTAGGAACAACAATAAAGAGGAAAGATTTGTTACCAAACTTACAAACATAATTAGAAATATTGACACTACAGACCTCTTAAGGTTTCAAAGTATGGTAGAATGGGAAGTATATGGTTAATCTTAACAAGTACCAATCTTCCAATACAACAGAGGACTAAAAGAATTTCAAAGAAGTCATTAAAAAGACCAAGCATTTATTTTTTGATGAGAAAATTCAAGAAATTGCATCAAAAAACAAGAGACCCTGGGATCTCATGAACTAGATCAAGAAATATCATTTGCCAGCTATTGAAGTTCTATAACATAATGGATATTACTGTATCAAACTCAAGGATCTATGATAGGCACTTTATCAAACATTCAATTTGGTACAAGATTATCAAATCAACAAGCAACTGTTGGACAAAATTTCTATAAGATCTAGATTGGAATGGTTACTCTTTTGAAAAGAGGAGTTTAGAAATGCTATCAAAAAGTACAACAATACATTAACACTAGGACCAGATCATGTATCTTGGAAACATTTAAAATTTGTAGACAATGACAAATGTCTCCTTAACATCAGCAATATTACTAATACAATAGTTTACAACTCTCCAAAAATGTTCTGACCAATCATACTCCTGAATACTCTAGGCAAACTTATTGAGAAAGTCATCAATGATAGGTTATATAAGGAAGAGACCTAGATCAGTAGTTAAGTCCTGTTTCAATCCATTCAGTTGATTGAGGTAAATAAAGTGTAATGGACTGATTTTATATCTCATTTGCTTGGATTAGATCAAAGATTTTCAAACTAGTATCTAAGCTTTTGACATAGCCCAATTCTTCCCATCATTAACTCCTTTCTTTAATACTGGACAAAGCTGGTTTCAACTCAAGAATTTCAATTTTCTTCTCTAACTATTTAATGGATAGGAAAACTCAGTACATGTGGAATGATTTTGTTTCCCCTCCTTTTAGAACAGATATAGGTATAGAACAAGAGTTTACCCTCTCTCCCATTCTTTCTGTTCTTTATATTTCATCTATATTTCATATTTTTGAAAAAAGAGCAAAAAATCTTATCCCAAGCCTTTTTATCTCATTTCTCTCTTTTGTAGATAACAGTCTTTTTATTTCATGGGAGAAAACCTATGAAAAAATCAAACACTTCACTTTTCTGTAGTTATAATATCATCACTTCTCTCTTTGATCAATTTGGTCTTATGATTGAACATAGGAAATCTGAAGTTTTTTCATTTTTCTAGATTGACTAGAATTTTCAATCCTCTTTCATTAGATCTCAGCCCATTAGAAGAGCAACTTTTCCAACTAAAGAATATATGGAGACACCTTGGCTTCCTTTTTGACAGAAAGCTATCCTTTTGTCAACATATTTGTTTTTACTCTAACAAAGCTCTCTCAACCATTAAGGAAATGAAAATGTTGGGGAATTCTACCTGAGGTTTATCACCTCATCATAAACAACTACTCTATAGAACATATGTTCTATCTATTGTGTTCTATGGATTCTCTCTATGGCATATCAAGAATGCTCCACTATCACACTCTCTCAAGAAACTGAGAAAAATACAATAAAAAGCTGCCATATGGATTATGGAAGCTTTTTGCATAGTGCTATTATAGAGAATTGAGGCTATTAATAGCCTTATTCCCATATACTTATACTTGCTCAAGATAAGTGGTCATTAACAACTTAAAACTACTTCTTTACTATCAAACCATATGATCAATTCTCTCTTTGAAAATAGACATATCAAGAATTCATCATTACATTGCCTTTCATTAGAAAAACTAACACTCAAGCAACAACTCAAAGTCAAGAGTTCTATTATAGATGCTAATAATTATCTTAATGGGATTTTTTCTTCTTTTGATCCTTTCCACAAAGAACTTTCTTCTAGTTTTAGACTGGTAGACAATTTTCCTGATCACTTTTATTTTCACATAGTAAACTGCAAAGATAAATAAAGTAAAGAAGCCTATCTTTGCAAACTTAACAAAATTTTTGAAGACACCTCATCAGATTCCAATTCAATTATTATTATTTCTGATGCTAGTATAAGAAACAATGTTACTATGTTGATATTGTACATCCAATCAGGCCACAATATCATTGCTAAAACTATTCATCATGCTATCAATATTATATCAACTAAGGCAGAGTTGTTTACTATCAGATGCAGAATCAATCAAGCAATTCAAGTTTCCAATGCATCTTACATCATAATCATCACTGATTCTATTCATTTAGCAAATCAAATCTTTGATTCATTATCTTATTCCTATCAACTTCAGTTTATTGCTATAGCTTAAGATCTCAGTACATTCTTCAAAAAAAAAACTCTAATAATATTATTAATTTCTAGGATTGTCTAAGCAATGCTAATTAGATTCATCATGTGGCCATTGATAAGAAAATAAAACAATTCAACCTCACTCCCATCCTCTCATATAAATTTTCATGGGATTTCAGTAAGGAAAATAAATGCAACAATATCATAAATATCTTCTGGTCAATCCCACTTATACAAAAGGTGGTTCTTGGCTCAAACAAATTAGTCACTCAAACTCTCTGTATACAAGAGCAATTAGGGTGATCACAAACCATGTTCCTATAAAAGAGTATAAATTGAGATTCTTTCCAAGAGAAAATTTCAGCTATCTATATAGAATATATCTAATTGAATTAAGATATCATATTCTTCACAAGTATAAAAGATATAACAACTACTGGAATCTGAATAGAAAGTCTCTAAGTTATTTTGTATCATTCCTTGAATATAACCCTGGAGTCTTCTCCTTCATAAAGAAATCACTTAATAGTAGTAATTCTGTTATTATCTCACTATAGTATATTCTTCTTCTCTTTCCCTTTTATTTTTGTTACTATATAAGTAGTTATGTTGTAGCTACTACAGTCTACCACTATATCCCATATAATAAATTGTTGATTTTTTTAAAAAAAGAATACAGTTGAGTTCATTAAACAAAAACATAACCTAAATACAAGTCAATAAGGATTTCTAATCAAAATGTATTCAGGAGGGCTGTCACATGAATCCTTCTTCATAGCCCTAACATTATAAAAAGAAATAATTATTGGACCAACAAAGAAGTTGGTGGTATTATATGTGGTTGAAAACCTAGTATTCTTGGATTGAAATTCATGAAGACATGAATGCTAAAAACAGGAGTATTGTTATGATCACTACCTCATGTCATACAGATGTTTGTCTCATAAATAATATATGCTGGGGTTCATTTCATTCTTGACTTATTATTTACTGCATCTTGCTCTATTTTCATGTATTATTAGTTAGCATCTCATATAGTAGTGGAGGTTTTCTCATTTCTTTCTCCATTATTTCTTCAAGAATGCTTTATATATTTCTTATGGTCATTAGGTATATATAGCTGTAGATACTATTCTGTACTCTTATACTTTATCAATTGATCTATTTCTCTATTCTAAGTTATAATCTAAGCCAAGTCTAAGATCATAACACTTATATAAGGTTTGTACAAGAGAAATTGATTGAGTTCCAAGTACAAAGTATCTATCTTATATATGCTAGGCTAGTGGTCTATGTGACACTATATCTAACCTATTCTAAAGAGTATACATATTAGAAATATAAATATTGAACTTTATTTTATTTTATTTTTCTATTTTGAGATCTAGGGTTAGTGTTAATGTGACATTACATGTGACTGTCACAAAATTTCACATGACATGGCTCAGTATCACATATATATTAATATCACACTTATAATAAATAAACTATTTACTGGTTGTGATACTTGAACTTAGTGATGTTTCAGAGATTCAGTATAAGAAGATAATGATAATAGGTGATGAGTAGTATCAACAAGAATAATTGACATTGTTAATTCTAAGGTCTAATCCTTAGACATAGAAGTATATATACAAAAGAGTAATAGTCTGTGTGCAAGCTATTGCCATCACATGATAAAAACTTGTACCTGATGGAAGCTATCATCTGTTATAGTATGTCAAGATCGTTGATGGTGAACTTTATTTTATTTTCTCTTTTCATTTTTATTTTACTTTTCTTTTCTTTTTCTTTTTCTTTTTTCTATTTTTAGAACAACTCGGGTTAGGGTTTATCAGTCACGCTGTCACAAATTGATGGCGTAGTCACAAGACTGATCACGAGACTTGGGAGAATGGAGTAGAAGGTACTAGAACAAAGTGACGTCATACAGCATGGACAACACATGCTGGCCTCATGTAATACTCATGGTCATTTAGGGTAGGGTGTACAGTAGTTAGCACGGACCATGGGCTATAGTATATAAGGTAGACTACTTT
>Ga0157364_1004556_pt1 | contig 13860 bp, 9 predicted proteins | sample AttsexASBM2_FD_111476 | JGI IMG/M metagenome (GOLD analysis project Ga0157364, IMG submission 111476) | Fungus gardens microbial communities from leaf cutter ant in Ribeirão Preto, State of São Paulo, Brazil - Atta sexdens ASBM2 | ecosystem: Host-associated > Fungi > Mycelium > Unclassified ... | reverse complement strand
TCTAATTGTAAAATCTTATTATTTTTCCTCGAGTATGATTATTTCATTATATTCCATATCTCAAAGTATGACTGTTTCAGCGCCATTATATAGCGATTTTCTCGTTCTGTAAAGATTAATATCTTATGAAAAGTGTGATACTAAATGTGATACGTTCGATTAAACGTAAAAAAATTGCTGTAGTTTTTATTTAATACGCAGTAGAGGAAGAACATTCAACAGAATTAAAGGAATTGTATCTTATTATCTCTTTACATTGCAGAGATACATGCTTATTTCTTTCTATTTAATTAAACTACAAATTATGAATTCAGTTTACGTCCGTTCAGTTCTTGTCAATAGAATTAAACTGAACAAAATGTACGAGTTAATGAACGCGTGCCACGCTAACGTGAGCGCATTCGTCACAATTTTTCGCATAATTTTCAACACCGCGTATTACGCAGATGTCGAAAACAGCTGGCAGCGTGCACGTGTTTGCAGTACGTGACGTCATCATCGATTTCAGACACCGATACAGCTCAGATGCATAGATTGCGCCTATTTCATCCCTTCTCGCTTTCTTCATCTCATTCCCGCTTCCTTTTCTCCCTTCAGTTCTTTCTCGATCCCTCCGCCGAGGTTAATGTACGCGATGCCAAAAGATTCTACAGCCATCCCCAAGGGGAATCATTCCCGCGGAAAAAACTCAGAAAAACTCAGTAAAAACTACAAAAAAAATTCAGAAATAAATTATTCTTTGGATAGAATTAACTCCCTTAGTTTCCATTATACGCGAGAATAGTGCCAGGGGTTCTATGATTGCTATCGTATAAAATTTACATATTTATTAAGATCTTCGAAGTTATTACATAGAAAATATAAATAATACAATTCACGTGTAAAACATATATCCCAGGAAAAATCCCTCAATTTTTTATTGATAGAGGTTCATTAATAAAAAATTGACTACCAAAATGGAACTTGGTATTATTATGCCAATTGCAAAATTTTGGTATCAAATGAGATTTTTAATGCAGCGTTTATGACGATGGCAATAAAGCGTCATTCTTGTCTCTCCTTTTATGTTGAAAATCTACCCAAAGCAGCGCATCGTAAAATTTTTATTTCGCCGCGGGAAAAAAAGAGAGAAATAATCGCGCCGTATTAAATGTTCCCTTCACAATGGGGTTGAAGTTTCGCGCGGAAAGTGAGAGAAACGAGATGAGTTCTCGCATGGAACAGCAGAACACACCTTCCCTCTCTCGGGCGCATTCTTACAATGACAATCACAGTAGATGAGGGCACTGAAGAAAACCATGGGACGAAGACAACGATGAAAAAAGGTTGGCGAAACCCTTAAATTTACACGCGTCGCAAGTTCGCTCTTTGCGGTTCCTTCTGGCTCTCGCGAGCTCGTTAGAAATTCTTTGTAACGGTGCCGGATCATCTTTATTCTCAAAATCACGGCAATTTTTTTATCATCATCGGCCGATCGGGCATTCTTACGAAACGTGAGATAAATAATACGGTACTCACGAAAAGACCGAGAAGACGCGAAGATCCAATTAGAACACCAGGAGTATCACCTTACCTGAAACAAGGAAAATGATCGTTGTCATCAGTTATACCGTATAATAAAATGACGAGAAATGACACTCTAAATATCATGAATATTGCAACCGAGCTATTTGTGTAATATTTATATGAAAAGGGAAGAGAGAAATGGGACAAAAAGTATTTCACGATACAGTTACGATATATTTTCGCATCGTAGGATTGACTGGCGATCGGACATGCATCAAGTAATTCGAGACATCGAATGTTTCCACGTGATAATCTCTTTCACGGTGAGCATATGCGATGCACTCTTGACGAGAACGTGTGTGTTCACGTGTAATGGTACTAACTAACTCGACGATTGCACTCGTTGGCTTTTTCATAACGGGATGGCATCCATTCTTTGACAATAGAATCGTTCGCAAAATATTTGCCGAAAGGCCGGAGAATATGGTAGCCGTGTTGCATCAATCGGTCGTGTAATCCGTTGATAAAGAATATCGAATACACGTTGTACATGCGCATCAATGCTCTATAATGCGTCAATTATTATTTGTAATCGATTTAGTATAGACTGATAATGATAGCAATATAATAATGTATGATGTTATTATAATACTATATATATCACTATATTTTATATCAAGATTATATGTGCAAGTTATTGAATGTTGATGATTATACTTAGTACTAAGGTGTTGGTATTATGTAATGAATAAAGATAGGTATGCGTGACAATTTAAGATAATAACTAAATTAGTTATAAAGCGTTGTTAAAATATTTTTCTGCAAGTAGCATTAGATGAAGGAGAATGTTGTAACAGAGCTATTGTTCATCACTTCCAATGATTTAATGACTGTAATAGAAAAGAAAGGCAATAAGCTCTATAGTAAGAGACCTCGAGAAAGAAGTGGAGAGAATGAGGTATAAATGAAGGGAAAGAAAAAGCGAACGTGCGCAATTGCAATTGCTGTCGACGACGAGACATTTTACCTTCGACATCTGATATTTCGAGAGTATTAAATTCCCTGGGTTTGCACGCCCACGCCCTTGTAAGCGACAGCCCCGAGGGAGAAGGTTTTCAGCATGGCGGCGGTAGCGAAAAAGATACCGACCCTCTCTCTATTTCTCTCCCTTTCCCACCAATCCCGTTTTTCTCTCGTTCTTTAACGAACCACTGTCACGCAGCACCATGTGACCGCGTTTCTTCGAGGATAAGCTTCATCGCAATGTCGTCTTCATCTCTTTTACGTCGACATTCACTGGCCATGCGTAAATACATGTAAAGGATTAAAGAATGTGGGGCAGTAATGTGGTGTACAACTGAAAAAGCTTACGAATTTAGTATTCTTTGAGGTAGCTTTGTGTGAAGATTATACAGATACCCTAGCATCCTTTCTTTAAGTCTTATATTAAAAAACACGAGATGCTTTAAAGGAAAAAATTTGGCATCATTAAAAAAAATATCACAGAGTTTTTATACAATATTAACTACAGAAACAATAATTTACATTAAAATATTATATCAATTTAGCAGTCCTACATCATTATTAAATTGTGGAAAAAAGAGATGGAAGAGTCTCTTGCTCCGTCGGACTTTTATCTCACAATAAAATGAAAAATTGAAGTCTTGCGAAATAAAGAGCAATTTCACGAGCAAACAACTGCAATTAATTACGAATTTAAATGAAATATTTATTTTGCCGCATGAAAAAAATTGCATCAAAAATAAAACTGTCCATAAAAATGCTATATTGATGAATCTCTCTTTTGTATATTTTAATAATAAATTATTTAACCAAAATCTTAATTTTTGTAACGAGACAACATTTTTATGAAAATGAATGCCTACGACACGATGTAGACATCACTGTTATTTGCTGTGATGAAACATTATTTAACGAAGCCAATACTTGCTGGCTATTACGCACGACTCATTAACGATAGCCATTGTTTGATGCGCATATCCATTTCGACACAAATGCCAAGGTAAATGTGCGATCACGATTGTTGCGAATGCTGCGAGTCTTAATTAATATGCGAATCTTAGGAGAGACATGAACGTGCAACGGGTGTTAAAATTGTTACCAGCGAATTAACTCCCTAATTAACGACCGCGGCCTGTGACATCAATATTAGAGTATTAAAATGAGAGATGACATACATGCTACTGAAAAACTTTCATTAGCGTGCTCCAACATGCATCATTCAAAATTAATCTTCGTGAAGAAGAGATTTGTAATTAACACTAGATGATCATATTGTTAATAGTTGAAAATGTAGTTTAACAAACTTATATAAATCGATGATTAGTTATAAAAGAATTTCTTCATTTTTCTATAAATAATAATAAAACCTTCCATAACAATTTTTATTTCTAATACCGTCTCCGGACAGAGAAAGGAGACATGCACAAAGCGATATATCGCATAGTATATACCTGCGTAAGAAGGATATAATTTCTTATCTGAACGTTGCGTTCACAACGCGAGGGCACCTTCCATGAAGTTAATCGATCGCGGCGTGAGCGTTCCCATAACTTATCTACGTGCAAGAGCTCGTAGGAACCGACGAAGTTAGCGGGTGTCGTCATAACGCCGCGTGCGTTATACGGGCAAATCGTTCGATCGGCTGGAAATGAAATTTACGAGGCGACTATACATGCAACGTTGCACCCTGGTAATTTTCCGGCGACAAATCTCAACCTCTCCCTCAAGCGGAAGAAGTATTTTGCCAACCGTCGATTCTCTCCTCGCTTCGCATTTCGAGTTGCATGAAAGTCGAGTTATATTGAACAATGTGGTCATCAAATACACAAGATTATTATGCAAAATAGATTAGATTTTGTCGGATAAAAGTTTTCGGTGAATTAACTTTGACATGTTGAGTTTTATGCATCTCGCGTTACGAGTATAACATCGTCCTAACTTTAGCGAAGTGACTATGAATCTAATTTTCGTATAATACAATCTAAATACTCCATCGTGATAATATCGCGCGACTGAATATCCGTAAGCACGCAATTTATGACTTGATATGAGAAAATTTGCAAGCACGAAGAATAAATGGGGAAAGACACAAGTTCTCCCTATTCTATTCTTCTATTTTATTAAAAGACTAAATTCTTGGATGTATATATCATATCATTACAATCCTTTTCTCTATGATATTGCGTAAATGAATACGCCAGCTTATCGTAAAACACTTTTAGTTGTGTTATTGCAAGTATGTATGGTCATGTCGCATAATGTGAATCGACCTTAATCTGTCCTTATCGCCGTGAAACGAAAACCGGTTTTCGTATTCTCAGACAGACCGAAGCTTAATCCAGGTATGCATACATCGTCGATTATCATATTAAATGTACCGGTATGTTTGCGGTCATTGGGTTGAGGTGGGACACCTCATACCGGGTTTACATTTGGTCTTCCATTCTCGCGTAGCCGTCGCATAATTGATATGATTTGTCTCACCGCATCTCCTTTCATTTTTCATGCGATCAATAAATGCGATTTTGTACGAGCCAATTAAAATTATCAACTTTGTAGTCAGCATTTATTGCAATAATAATTAAATCCTTCGAAAAATAATTATAAGATGTCCATATAATACAAAATTGCATTTAAATGAGTATAAATGTGAACGTAAATTTTCGTTTAATAATGAATTTACACAGCAAAGCAGAGCAAATATAACGACGTTAATAATGCGTTTGTATTCAACATTAAAATATTATAAAAAAATTAATGCGTTTTTACAAAGAAAAAAAATAAATCTTATTTAAATTAAACAAATTATTATACGCGATAGAAAATATGGTAGTAAAATATTATAACATAGATAAAATTAAAAATTCTATGCCTCAGGGGGAATAAAAGCAATTATATGTCGGCACTTGCCTGAAATTTTACGAACGCCCGATTACTTGGAAACTTTTCGAAGCCGTACGATAAATTCTAACGCAGCTACTACCTGATACTCAGACTGCGTCTTTTTTTTGCTGTAACGGGCGAACTTGAAAAGGCAAATTAGAGAGTTCCCCGAATCGATCAGTCTGTGGTTACTGCCTCGATGATGATAGGTCGAGAATCTCAGGGGCAATCGTCGAATGCATGGTTTGTGTGCACAGCGAGAAAAAGCATGCCATATACTACGTTATCCAAGGTTCGCGTTATGCGAATCGCACGAACGTTACTATTATTATGTTAGATCGAAGGGAACGCGACATGATTGCGCTGAGAAAGGGACACGTGGCCTTTCGAAGCTGTCGATTGTGTCCTTTCATAGTCGGTTAGGTTTCATAGTCGGAGACGGGATATTTTTTCATTTGCGCGGTTTTTGCTGTCCTTCATTGCCTACACAATCGAAACAATTAATTCCGCCGTAAGAGGCCGATCTACGTATCGACGAAGTAAGCAAAAAACTTATTCATACGGTTTGATCATATCTTCCACAGATATCGTAGAGATTAGCCTGATTCAGTTTATGTTAATCAAGCTTTTCTAAAGATTGGAACGTTTTTCCTCCAGTTTTCGTTCACTAGCTACTCAGGGAGTTCCATAATGTATAAGATTGCAATAAGCGCGCGACGTTGGGTAGAAAGCCTTAAGCTCTTTCACCCACAAAGGGAATCCGCGGAAATATAGAGGTATCTTCATTATCATAAGCCCTATAATAGCAAATAAACGTCAACGGCAAAGAACTAAGATAGAAAGATATTATCGCTACTGGATTTCCTCGATATAATGACCATGATATCTACATTTGTAAATCCATTTGCTCTCATGATCATTTCAATAGTATTCACCTCTATGAGTAATAATCATTATTGGTTGAATAATGTAACAGATGATAAGTACTCTCGACACGAACGATTATTGAAACAACGAAATACAAACATGAAACGTGAAATAGCTTCTTTCGTTATAACACAAAATATCATTTTTGACGCTTTGACTAATATTTGATTTGCCATTAGTTCGATCTACCTATCGCTATCTACCGAGTTTATTGCGATCGTTCAGTTCTTAGGTCGTCATGGCCAACCGATCGTAGCCTATTTGTCGATTCCGCGCAACGACGTGTAGTCAACAGTAAGCAGCGAAGAGGATCGGGGACCGATTTGAATGATAATCAGATGGATATGATTGATTTATGAATGCGGTATGGTCGGTGCACACTAGCTAGACGAGATTAATCTTCATTACATGACGTTATCCCGTCTGGCTGCTCTTGTCGTGCAAAAGGGATCGAGGTATACGCCGCGGTAGGTAGCCGCATTATTAAGATTGGTCCGCGGTCCCCGTAGTCATTTTCAAGAAACGATACCTTGCAACGGAGATTCTCAGGAATAGACTTGAATGTGCAAACGAAGAAACGTTACTCGATGTAAGAATATAAATGACGCAAGACCTCTTTCCTTAGCTATATTTTCTCACACATTTTCAATATAAAAAATCATATGTCTATTTCTGTCTTTAACGATTGTAATACTTTGTATTTTAATAAAATAAACTAAATTTGATAAGTAAACGATCTTAATAATAATGTAATAAAGTTATTATTTAATTAATAATTTTATTTATTTAATATATAAAATTTTATCTACAATTATATCTATATTTTCTACATTTTTTAATGTAACCATTTATTTTAGATAAAAAGGGAATAAAAATTATAATAAAAAATTATGTTATTCTTGACAAATATATCTGAATAAGCCTCGTGCATGCCTTCTTCATTCATGAGTGACAGATCATCATAAGATTTTCTTTCTTAAATTACTGTTAAATTTTAAAGATAATTTAGATAATTAGATTTTAAAGATAATTCTCTAGAATAATTTTCTTAAATTCTTAAAATTCTTTGAATATCTTGTGAATTTAGGTAGATGTCTTATGAATAGAGGTTATATCCTTTCTTTGTTCCCGTTTCCTCGCATTCAACAATAGTCAACTTGATAAACGAAAAAAGTGTATATGATTGGTGATTTTAATTAAAAAATTTCCATAATACTATGTTTATAGGAAGCTATTTTTCAAAAAATTTTATACTAATGGATATCATATTGTAATTACAGAAAAAATGAGAGAAAAAGATACATTTTATAAAGATACATTCAGTAAGAAATATAAATATACTTTAAAAGCTCATTAGAGATGTGACTAAAAAATGCAAGAAAAAATTATATTGTAAAAATACAAATAGTACAAAGCTTATCAATTGTTATTAGATTAAAAATTTAAGATATATAAGTTCAAGTTGCTGAGTTGACATGCATACAACTGGAGTTTATAATATATATAATATATTGGAAAAAGAGACTGGTTGCATTAATTGGAATTCTGGTTGAAAATCAGAATTTTCTGATTGAATCTATTATGATTCTAGTTGAAATAATTGAATTCTGACTGATATGGTCAATATCTTCCAATTTGTTCATTTTGAACCAGAAATTTTTTTCAGTATAATATTTCTTATCGACAAAATCTTAGGTCTTCTCGAGTGGACAGTAGTCGATACATATAAAAATGGCTGTTAAATTTCACAAATGGCAAAAAGAAAGTTTACAGCACATCTACGCGATCGTTCTTCTTCGCTTTGTAATTCCAACAGAAACCGACCCAGATCTGGGATACCCTTCGACCTCCACCAACCGTTGGATGATGTCTATGGCGAGTCACGAAGTCGAATACTCGACGAAGGAAAGAGAAGCAGCCGGTTGAGATCTAAGAGACCAACGCGACTCGAAGCGGACCAACTCGAAGATGGATTCAGGTTGATGAAAAACATATCTCCCGCAGATTACACGGATTCCAAGTTTATTTCGTGCGAGACGAATCCCTCCGAGAGTCTGCTAAAAATTGTGAAATTACACGAAGTAAAGGAGGTACTTAGTTATATAATTATAAAGAGACGTTCAATATGAGTAATGCAAGTGTGATGAAATAAAATTAATGTAATAGGTTAAACTTCATTTAATGATTGAGAAAGGAGTTAATTGCTAAAAACGAAAAAGGAGAGACAGAATTATTAGAATAAAATAGAATTTCCGTCTAGATAAAAATTTGATTATTATACAGCTTATTTGATCTAATTAAAAAATTAGAATCGATTTTATTCTCTGTATTTGATCCTTAACTATCCTGATGTTTCGCTGGCGAGACACGTTGAAAAGTGTCGGAGAAACATCGAACTTAGCCGGTGTAAGCGAGAAAGTTCGAGCTGTTCGATCTACTCCGATAGTTTGAAACTACTCCGAAATACCAGTGCAGTATCAGGAGGTTACGTCCAAACAACGAACAACATCGAGCCAACATAGATTCGAAAGGACAGGGAGAAGGAAACCGATCTCGTCATCGACAGCCGAGTCCTTCATGATCGACTTTTATCGAGAGATTGCAGATGTGTTTGATATTGAATAAAGGCGAGAAAGACAGAACGAGAGAAATAGAGCAAAAATCGAGGAAGGAGATGAGAGGAAAGGAAGAAAAAAAAGACAATAAAGATGACGTTGCACCGAGTCGCGGCATCTGTCCTAGGAAGAGATGGAACAGCTGTGTCCGAAGGAGGTGAAGTGGGTAGACAGAAAGAGAAAGACAGCAAAAAAAAACGAAAGAAGACGTAAAGAGAGAAGAATATGAGAGAAGAAGAAATAAATAGTTGGATAGAGGAAAAAGGTAGAGGCGAAAGGAAACGAGTCTCTAGCCGCGATGGGCTCTGAGTCCGAAGTGGATAAAGAGAGAAATATGGACAGCCATCGGCGAGGAGAAAAAGACAGACAGGGCGGGAGCGAGAGAAAGGGGAGGAGAGGGCTACGTTGGAAAGGGGCGATAAAGGGGCATGGAAAAGGAGCTGGCAACGCCGCTCGGTCGATAGAAGAGTGGGACCTGCGACGTGGCAACGTCGCGAAACGTCTGCTTTAATGCAGCGGTTCTCATCTCGCGTATATATTCTGTTGTTTTTCATATCAAATACAATGAAATTAGAGACAACGTGGCTGTTGTCAGAATTAGAATCATGGTATATAAAGAATTTAAATAGAATTTAAAAACTTAAATAATATATAAATCAATTAATTATAGTTAAATATTTTTGAGAATGCTAGGTTAGGTCTCGACCTAAGTTCTCCTTGGAAAATGCCCGATTGCGATTGGTTTCATTGTTTAAATTTTTTGTATTTATGGTTCTTATTACAATTAGATTACACACGAAATATATATTCGTATTTCATACAAATGAATACCACTCATAAAATATTTTAATCACAAATGTGACTCAAACCTCAGGAGAGGAATATAAGATTCATCTTTTTTGAATGCCTTTAATGATAATTTTGGCTGTTTCAGTATATTTAGATAATCAAGAATGGTAATTTTGATCAATTTTCTGTAGAAAAATCATAAATTAAATAAAATTATCTTTTACTTTAAAAAAAAAATTAATCAATGAAAGTAAATTAGTATTTTTTAAATATAAATAAAATCTACAAGATAAATTTACAACATGTGTTAAACATTTAAAAAGGATAGTTGTAAAAAGGATAATATTTTATAAGTTTTTGCTAAGAAAGAATTTGGAAAATTACTCCATATAACAAAAATACTGAAGCAACTCTTAATGTATAGCGAAAACTTGCATATCAAAAGCTTATAAAATATTATCTTTTTTTTTATAGCTTTTAAATTTCTATTTATTATTAATGTACTTATTAGATTCATTTTCTTATAAGTAAGATTTCCAGATTTATTTTGCGCGCAAAGTCATACGCAGAATGAAAGTACCGTATATATAAAAAAACTAAACTTTCAAAGTGCGCAGACGTTGTGGAGCTTCAAGAAGCTTGAAGACGTAGAAATATTCTAGGAAACCGACCGGCTCTGCGGTCGGGTTTGCGAGTCTTTCGAGCCAGAGTCTTTTTTGCCGGACCGGTTTGCGAATTGCAGTCCGAACTTTTCCGTATACAGGACGAGGCACGGAGAAGATAGCGATTGGGCGTGGCGGCGATGTACGTAATAATTCGTCTTAAATGGGCATAATTGAGAGTGAGTGATTAAAAAAAAAAGAAGTATTCCAAGTATTCACAAAGCGCGACACGCGCGGCTTTGAGGACAATCTGTTTTACACAGCCGAACCGATATTCCGTTTTGCATGAAACAGTTAAATCATACGTGACGCAAATTGACACGCGGCTTTGAACTCCGAATATTCGTATGACTGTGTATACTGGATTGTGATAATTTAAACTCGGCAAATTCTGTGAAATTTTAAATACAGACTTAAAATAGTAATATAATATTGCCTTTACACGTACTTCAGAATGACCCAATTATTTTAATATTTTATTATATTGTTCTTTTCATGCTTTTATTATTCTTTTATAATACAATTTTGATAACATTGAGGATAATTTCTATAAAAAATAAATTTCAATTAAAAATCGTTTAACCGTATTAATATAAAAATTTTCACATTTATATAACTGCTTTTATATATTTGGATCTATATATTAGCATATTTAAAACTCTACATTTATAAATTTAACGTATTATACGAACGTTTTAACATTAAATATAATAATGCAATAGAATACATTTTTGTAAAATAAGTATTATGTAAAATAAGTATTATGGAAATATATAATTTCTTTTCTTGTAGACTTATAGAAATTAAATATTCCTTCTATAACAAATAATATAATTATAATAATTTTTTATATAATAAACCACAAATTTTCGCAATAATGCAAATAATTAAAAAATATTTATAAATATGTTATATAATTGAAAAATATATTAATACATATAATTCAAAATAAATATTTTTGTATCTGCATTAAATACATTTTATGCAGATTTATTAAACACATATTATACAAGTAGTATATTTTAATATTACATCATATATTTTAAAAATATTATCAGATACATGTTTAATTACGAAACAATAAAATATTAAATAATTATTAAAGTTATTAATCATGTATAGACATAAATAATTTACATATTACAGTTGTTTATATTTTACAACTATTGTCATTTCTATATGCATTTTTTATCGAGTATTTAATGTGCAACTGTGTAATTGCAGTAAAATGTGCACGGCCATTCAGAATACATTCTCTCCCTCTCTTCTGAAAAATAAATAATTTATGAATGAGGAATGGCCGACTGTCGGCACCTCTTGTGTATATCTAAGTGTATGTCTCAGAAATGTGGTCGAACATAAAAAAAGGGAAGGTAAGGTAATACGAGTTATATACAGGAAATACATAATTCTAAATAAGTTTCGCAGGTGTTTGCAATTGTACCGTGTAAAAACCAAAGGCAGTTTGAGATCTTCGTCAACATGTGAAATGTAGTAGCTCTCATGGAAAATATCATCTGTTATTGTGTAAGGGGCAGTGCTATTCTACATTAACGCATTATGTTTCATATGTTGATATTGAACCGTTCTCTGTTCTCTATTCCCTATTTCTTTTATTCTTTTTATGCAGCCCTGTGACTGTAAAAATCATGCAGAAGTCTCTACGATATTTGTGAAAAAGATCACTAGAGAGAATCAAATAAGAAATAAATAACAAAAGAAATTAATATATATCCAATCAATATATATCCAATTAATATCAATTTTAGGAATAATTCTTACTAGAAAAACAATATAGCAATAAAGACAATTTCATGTATATATTCAATCCGTCCTCATTGAACAAAGTAAAAACTATAGCTGATGAGCATTTTATATCTTTAATGAAGATAAATTTAAACACGATACGAGCTTCTTTTCATTCCTAACATTCGTCGTACGTTGTCGCCATTGATATCAAATCTCCCGGAAGAAGTCGGTGAGAACGTAGCCAATGCGGCATCACGAAGATGTTGAAGATTCAGACCGGCGCTTAAATTAAATTTAACACAGCGTGCGACGTCGACGTAAGCTCGTCTCGCTCCCTTTTTCCTTATACTTGTTCGTTATTCCCTTTTACAGGATAGTTTCTGATGGTTCGTGTAACTCTCAGGAAAGTCCCGGGGAATCCGAGGGGTTTTTATCGTCGAGTATGTCGGGAGGAGCGGAAGAGAGATCTTGGGATGGATGTTGAGGATATAACAGCGCGCCACTTTTTTGCTGTAGCTAATCTTTAGAAATTTTTGCAAGCTCTCTTTGTCCCTGCGATCGTTCGTCAGGATTTTCAGGATGCATGACGAAAAGATCTCTCATTCTTTCGCGAACTTCAATGATTCGTGACATCCAATAATGTATGGTCGATTTCTTTATTCGTAAGAATACTAGATCATTTGTCGAAGATTTCGCATAATATATCAAATGCAAATTGTAATCGCGCCAAAAGAGACTTTATAAATTCACACGTTGCTCAATAAATGTAAAAAAAAAGAGAGAAAATTGTTATGTCGTTCCGTAATAAAGCTCCTTGACTATTCAAAACCGCTCAGAATCATAAGAACGTTCATTTTATATTTTATCTCTTAATGAATTTCTAATTGCAAAATAATAACGCATAATTACGATGTATTTGCTCGAAAGATTGCGCGTAGCGGAATTCAGTTGAAATTCCCAACAGCAAATATTAATTATTGTGTAACTATCTCAGCTGATCGAGAAAGTTTGTTTCTATCGCGACAATTTCTCCCTCCTCTCTCCTCTCTCTTTTATCGACTTATGCCGTTCACCTATGTACATGAATTGAAAATATCGGCTTTGTAAACTAGTTCAATATTAAGATATTATATAAACACGTTATTATATATTAAAATTAAAACAATATATATTTTACGAGAAATAAAACTGTGTGATAGTTTAATAATAATAACTTTGTAAAAAGACCTGTTTCCTGGAATAATTATTTTGTCTTTATTTTGTTTTGATTAATAAATGGTTAAACGATAGCAAAGATAAAGAGGCTCGTTTTGTTAAAGAAGAGATACAGAATTATAGAATCTATCTTTTTTATATTCTTTTTTTACTAATTTACTACAGTACTTCTTCCTCTCCCTTTCCCCTCTCTTTACATTCCTCTGTTTATCTAGATAAAACGTGAATCACTTTAAGAGAGCGATAACAACATGTACGATACATGTAGACCACCGATATGTAACACTTGGTTAGAGAATCGATAACGACTATTATTTTCGTGAACTTCGCAGTTTCAATTGTATAGTAATATCATTTTTTTTTTTCGTGACGTTGTTATATGATAAAATGCATTGGTGATAAAATGCATCATTATTGTGTATTTCGAAGCATTCATCTGTAAATGTTTACTCGTATTAACATCGCTAAATATCAAGAAACAATATCCTCTA
>Ga0157364_1004555_pt1 | contig 13861 bp, 8 predicted proteins | sample AttsexASBM2_FD_111476 | JGI IMG/M metagenome (GOLD analysis project Ga0157364, IMG submission 111476) | Fungus gardens microbial communities from leaf cutter ant in Ribeirão Preto, State of São Paulo, Brazil - Atta sexdens ASBM2 | ecosystem: Host-associated > Fungi > Mycelium > Unclassified ... | reverse complement strand
GTTATGTTGACAGATGCCCAAGTTTATTGTATGACGTCTATGATCTATTTATTTCGACCACCACTTACCGCTAAAGCCATCTATAGGAAAACGGCGGAAGCAAAGTTGTACACCTAATATGTACATATATATATATATACATATAGTAATACATATTTGTAACAATATAAATATATAAGTTTCTATAAATAAATTGAATTAGGAGAATATAAACATGGTATAGCATTCTTATTATGAATTAATAGACCATATGAATCTGCATTTTCAACTGAAGTTGAATAATATTAGAGAAAATCAGCTTTGTCTAATGTTGCAACTTCAAAAAATTTATTACAACTAATGAGATGATACTGAATTTTGAATCTACGACTAAAAATTTAGAAGACAATTTTAATTTTATAAAATAATTATCAACAAACAAAGCAAAACAATTAGATAAGACAATTAGATAAGAAAATACAATCAGTTATCAAAACATACATTAAACTTTATATTAGACATAAAGAGGAAAGAACAGTTTATACATTATCAACGTTTATTAGAACGTTTGTTTTATCAATAGAACATTATCAAAAGAAATGTTTGAAAATGAAAAAAAGTAAGTTATATTAATAAATTCTATTAATTTAACATTATAAACATTTAAAACATGGCATTTACACATTGAAAATATGTTTTTTTTATTAATTATGAATTATAATTTTAAAATAATTTTAGATATGTAAAATAATTTTACAAATTCCCAAAATATCTTTAGGGGCTCCGCACAATGAAAGGAACAAGAAATAAAGAACAGAAAATAAAAATTTCAACCTATCAGAAACTGTGTATTCTATAATACATGATTTTTGATAGGAAATTCTTATTCTCTGTTCCCTGTTCCTTTTATTATGCGTCCTTACATTTGACATTCAATGTTTTAGCTTATTTTATGTGTTTAGATTATGTTGGATATTTTTACATGAATATGATTAATATTTTTATAATTATCATAATTAAAATAAAAACTATAAAAATTATAAAAAATATATTTTATAATACGTATATCGAAATGATTTTCACAAAAATAATTCCATTTTCCTGATTCAACACGATATGCACTTTTAAATCACTTTTTTCTCACATGTGTTTGAGACACATAAAGGAACAATTTTTTCGATGTTTTAGTGTTGTGCTTTTATACAAAGATACAAAACACATTTTATACAGGTTTTCTTTGCTTATTTTTAAAATAAATTAATTTTTTACTGAATACTTGTGGCTCGTTATTGCAGTGTGACATAACAGCACGTTCGAGAGAGCTCAATTGTATTCGGATTATCTTTGGCATTTCAAATAATTCTTTATTATTTATTTTCTTACACAATTTGTATTAAAAAATTATTAAAAAATTGTATTTAAAGATACATATATGTATATATATATATTGAGAGTACAAATTAGTTCGGTCCGTTTTTTTGTGCATTTATTTCAAAACAAACGAATGAACAGATCAATTAAAGTATTGTCCATCGCTGTCTACTACTTTTTCCCGTCTCTCAGGCAATTTTCGAATTCCATCTCGAAAAAATGATATCTTTGGAAGCGATCCAATTTTGGAGTCAATTTTCGATTTCTGCGAAAGAAGTGAACCGGTGACTTGCTGCATCTTTCGGAACAACCAGTAATCAGAAAGAGCAATGTTCGGAGAATACGACGGGTGCGGTAAAACATCCCATTTTCTAAATATTTTTTTACGACTTTAGCGACATGAGGCCGAGCATTGTCATGAAGAAGAATAACTTTATCATGTCTTTGCTCATATTCCGTTTTTCTCACAATGCACGGCTCAAATGAATCAATTTGCAGCCGATACCGATCGCCCGTAATGGAATCGCCAGGTTTCAACAGCTCATAGTAAACAAGACTCTTTTGGTCCCACCAGATACAGAGCATGATCTTCGAATCATGAATGTTCGGTCGTGTTGAGGTCGTGTTGATGTTGAGGTCGATAGCAACGATTGACTGAGCTTAGCGTAATATTTTTTCTTCTTGGAGTTGTCGTAAAATATCTCATCTCCAGTCACAATCTAATGCAAAAAATATTTTCTCTGTTGTCTTTGAATCAACTGTTCGCAAGTGAAATCGCCTTTCAACGTTTCTCGGTTTCAATTCATAAGGCATCCAATTTCCTTGTTTTTGAATTATTTCCATGGCTCTCAATGGTACAGAAACGGCTTGTTGAGTTACCCCCAATGATTTTGTAAGCTCCTCTTGCTCTGATCTTCTTCGAGTAATGCCTCTAATTCTTTGTCTTCGAATTTTTTGGCTGTCCAGAGCAAGGCTTGTCTTCAACGCTGAAATCTCCATCCTTGAAACGTCGAAACCATTCCCTACATAATTTATCAGTTGGAGCAATGTCACCATAAACTTCGACAAGCATTTGATGACTTCAGCCGCACTTTTCTTCCAATTAAAACAGAAAATCAAAACCTCCCGCAAATGCTGCTTGGTTAACACAAAATTCGACATTTCAAATACAGTAAAAATCAAGATTTTTGTATGAAACTCAAAATGATATAAACTGAATATTATTAGCAGATGTTTAACCTCTCTGAAATAGCCAAAATCAGCTGTCACTATGAACCATTCACAACAGCTGGAGCTATCTTTAGGGAAACGGACCGAACTAATTTGTACTCCCTATATATATATATCTTTAAATGCAATATTTTTCAAAAATTATGCAAACTTTTTATTGGCGCGATTTTAAAGATTTCAAATATTTGAACAGGAATGATAATAAAGAGTTACTTAAAATAGGACATCACTACGAAAGATGAAAGAGCAGACTTTTCTGTAGGAAACGGTACTTCACCAATTCATCATTTTATTAATTCCACTTTCCACCCGAAAAAAATCTAGAAAGATATATGAACATCGAAAAATCGCAAAATTTCTTTCTTTTGCAACTACTAAATTAGCTGAACTAATTAAAAGTCTAAGATTTTGCACAACAGATTGCATTCTCAAACTCATTAACATCAGTAAGTTTCGTTAAAAGAACGTCCAAAACATAAAAATGGCTGGTTCACTTTCACATGGAATGCTCCATGTATGTTCCAAAATTTTAATTTTTTCAGAAATTTCAGGTACGGTTGTTCCTGAATCAATTTTTAAATAAAATTTTGCTTTGAAAAATGCACTTCACATTTTCACCTTGCACCCTATTTTGGCTTATTTTACAGGCATACAGACGAAATACTGCGCTTTTTATAATCTTTCCCAGATGAGTATTCTTGTTAACGAGTAAATGCTCTCCACCGCAACTCTCTGTTGACGGAGATGTGTACTATTCACTCGCAATTTTCATGATTATACAAGGAATATTCATACAATATTCTAAACATTTCATCGACATTTATATATTGTGTGACAATTCTTTCACTGTGCCGGAATATTCGGTACATTGGGGAACGAATCAAACTTTCTATAAATATTTAGCATTAGCTGGGTAATAAGCCCTATTTTTCTTCAAAAAATTCATTTTGGACTGCTCTTTCGTTCTTGGAAGTTGTTCTTATTCTCTTGAAAGATTCTGAGTGACATAATATTACAGAGTATTGCCACATCGAGCAAAAATAAAAAAGATCATGATCAGTATTAATTACATTAATGAATCTAAATTATGAACGACTATAAACTATATTTTGATTAAAACTAATTAATTCTTATTCAAGTAATGACTCATAATTCCAATTAAATGTCATATATAAATAAATTTGAAATTGTTAACTTAAATATTTATTATAGAGAACATTCACAAAAGTATATACGTTTTGTTTTAAATTAATGGTTTATTAATATGTGCTCATACGTATATTTATTTCATTTTTTAAATATCCTGTATTTTTGATTGTCTGAGATTCTTTGCTTATCATATTTTTAGAATCCAAGCAGTTTATTTGCTACAAACTGCTACTTAATTTCTAAGATATTTTTTCAGCGTGGTTTTTAGCACCCAAACATTTGTGCTTCTGTGTCTCGTGCGGAGAATCGCAGTGTAGGAGTTATACGTTGATGATCATCATGAAATTAATTGACGATAAAGAATTCACATTGATCATTAATATTAATTATTTTAATATATTATTGTGACTTAATTACTTAATGAGGTACAAAACTTAATATTAACTTATAGAAAAAAAAATGTACTTGAGAAAAAAATTTAAATATAACTCATGAAAATATTTTACATTGTTTTCATGAAAATGAATTTTCAAAAATGAAAATAAGAGAAACGGTTTCCAATGATCTTGAGCTTAACAAATATTATCTAGAACATGATCTTGAACAATATTTAAGAGATTTTAGCCATCGTGTCGGTCAGATATCTTGCGTAATGCTAATATCGGCGGTAACTTTCAAGCATCGTAACTCAAAAAATACTTAATGAAAAAATATTTTCTTATAGCGTTTTGGAAAACTCTCGACACTATTAGATTTTGGAATCAAAAGTAGGTGTCCTTTAATTTAAAAAATCGATGTGACATTGACCTTAGCGACGCCATCTGACAAGGTCAAACTGATAAGAATAGTAAATAGATCTTTTTGAACCCTACAACTTTTGTCTCAAACATTTTTTATAATATTTATATTTTTTTAGATATTCAAGTGTCCCGACTTTTTTGGACACCCTGTATAAATACGTATTGGAAATAAAACTAAATGTTTCTAACTATGCATTCTGTTACTTATCTATTCTTTTTTTATTTATTCTACATTTCATATAGAATAATCAGTCACATGACTCCGCACCGCAGTGCCGTCCGTGGATCCAATTTCTATCTGCACGATCTGCTCTTAAAATGGCTCTACAGGTTTCAATTTTGCGAATTCCGGCTTAAAATTTTACGACTGTATTTTTAATACTTAAAAATTTCAGAAAATGTTATTAACAAAAAATAGATTTTTTTTTACCCAACAAGATAGAAAGCTTCCTTAAGTATCTCTAAGATTTTAAATAAATCTCTGAAGAATGAAATCTCACTTTTAAAGATAAAAAATTGAGCCATTCGTTTTTAAGATTGGCTTTTTTTATGAGATTCCACTCCAAAGAATTTAAAGATCAGCATACAAAATACAAAATACATATAATACATGCGTATTCTAATGCGTGTTCAGTACATATACATAAATATATTTGGATTTCTTAAATATTTGTCTTCAATATTTTACTTTTCAAAAAGTTGTAAAAATAAAATGTCGGACGAACTGCAAATTCTTTGAAAATAGACGGCGCATAACATTATAGATAGTATTCTAATCTAAATTCTGACGAGAGTCAACTGTCTAAAGCAAGCTTGACATATTTAAAGGAGGGAAATTCCAAAAAGAAAATATATCAGTCTCAAACGAAATAATTAATTTCATGTAACGTATTTTACAGCGCGTACCAGCGAGATATTAAAAGATCATCGGTCCTGGGCAAATTTTCGGTGGCTATCAATGGCGCTCGGGGATAATTGAAGAATGATGACGTTACCGACAATTAATAAAAATTTGATTTGAAATATGATTATTTAATAAATATTTCGATAATACATTATTAAATTCGTAATTTTTTATTATATAAATGCTGTATAAATAAGTATGCATATTTTTAATGCTGTAATATTTATATTGTCGAAAAATTACAACTTTTTTTCTGTAGTTATCATCTCTATTAATAATGAAATTCAGATGATATCATTAAAATCACAATTTTAAATAAAAATTCAAGTATTATTAAGTTTTAAATATATGTACATGTCTACGAAACTAATAAATCATGAAATTAATATCATACTACTAATTTCTTATTCTTAATTACTTAAATTTTAACGAGCATGAGAATTTTCATAAGCGCCAACAGTCTTTAATAGTATCTCGTAGGTGCAGCGCGCGCCGTGATGATTTAAATCGCGCGCCGGAAGATGCATATGCGTGCGTTCGCGACGGCTAGCATTGCAGCGGCGAATTCTCGAGGCTCGAAGTCTGCCGAAGATAGGCCATCTGGCCATAAGCATAGGGAACGAGCCCGAGCAGCAGTGATCGGACTGACACACGGAGTACACGAGAGTACGGGACACTCTCGTGGCCTTGCGCTCGATCTCGCTCGCACACAGTTAGTGTCCATTCATTCAGTGTCGTTGAATTCGTCGCGAGTTCTTCACGGAGCATCCGGCTTAACCGTCGGCCACAATTGTCGCAGTGATTGTGAGAGAGAGCGAGAGAGAGAGAGAAATAAAATGCGGTATCGCGCGAGATTCCGGCATTGCATCCCGTGTCCGTGGCTTCGCGAGAACGTTGTCGTGGCCGCGGCCACGTTCTGCTGAGATATGCGCGGTATGCCCGATCTGTCCGCGTCATTCCGCAGTGTGTTTGTGCGGGTTAATCTCAAATATAGCGCGAGTGTTCGCTACCGCGTGATAGTATATACAGGTAGAGTGTGGGGTGCGAATAAAGGAGAAAAGAGAGGACGAGTGTATGTTCGATTAGGAGAGGCAGGAAGAGATATCCGTGTATTATAACGAGCATTTCCGCACGTCAAGATGTCGTCGTCCGGACATAGCAGTCGCACTCGCGCCGTCCACATCGGCTCGATCTTCCAGAAGCTACACGGTCGCTTCGCGGACGCGATGACGCCGCCTAAGCTCTCAACCGACAAACGTACACTCGACAAGACCTGGAAGCTAATGGACAAGGTCGTGAAACTCTGCCAGCACCAGCGTATGAACCTTAAGAACTCGCCACCATTTATCCTCGATATTTTGCCCGACACCTATCAGCGATTGCGGCTCATCTATAGCAAGTATGAGGACCGTATGCAGATGTTGCACAGCAATGAACACTTCTGCGTGTTCATCAACAATCTGATGCGTAAGTGCAAACAGGCGATCAAACTGTTCAAGGAGGGTAAGGAGAAGATGTTCGATGAGACGTCGCACTATCGCCGTAATCTTACCAAACTCAGCCTCGTCTTCAGCCACATGCTGTCCGAGCTGAAGGCCATATTTCCCAATGGAATGTTCGCCGGCGATCAGTTTCGCATCACCAAGGCGGACGCGGCTGAATTCTGGAAGGAGCGCTTCGGGAACAGGTATGTGTCGCCACGCTTTTCTCCTTTAATCGCAACCCGAAGAAGCTAGCTTCGCCGAGGTGCATTCGTTGCTTTCATTCCCTTCGTTTTTTTTGCGGCAAGTTCTTCCACGATATTTGATGGTTGCTAGATGATTCTCGAGAAATGACTTTCGGTCATAAAATTACAGATCCAAAATAGCAAAAATGTTTTGGTTATATCAATAAGTATAAACAAAATGCATTTTTATCATTCAGAATTCTTATCGTAATTGAATTCTATCTCGATTAGATGAATGTTTGATAGATTCGACTGTAAGAACATCTGATTTGTATCTTTGTGGTTGTTAAATCTACCGGATTTATTTACAGTTAGATTTGTTTTTACGTATGTTTTCTAAACTCGCAAAATATTCGAGATTGCGCTGTACTTTTAGCCAAGATTCCAGAAAGTCATTCTTCATGATATACATATTTTAGAGATTTAAATTAGAAAAAGGAACAGAAAACCACTCTAGTTATTGCTTCCCGCAATATTACTTATAACAGAGAAAAACCTAAAAACGCCTTTTGAGCCCGTATCAGACTAGAAATTGACAATGAGATTAAATTTGACCAATCAAAACAAAACTAAGGCTCAGTTCCACCAATGTAAGATTAACTTTATCAACTCGGTTTAATTTACTGTTTTTTTTTTAAATTAAAAAAAGATAAACAGTAATAAATTAAACCGAGACAGCATTTACTGTCCGGGTGCGTTCCAACATATTTGGCGCTCACAACGTTCGTGGGCATTAATTATCTTTGTTTAACATTTGATAAACAATAAGAGTCAAATGATCATTTCGTGGACGATACATTAGTGTTAACATATCGCTGGAACGTACCATCTTTTTGTAATTAATTAGAAAAAGATGAACAGTAAATTACAAATGTTATAATAAAGTTAATCTTACATTATGTGTGTGATGAAACTGAATCTTCATAAATTAGATTAATATATTTCTTTTTTTTCTGATTGGTCTTTTTAATTTCAATTTGAATCTCTAATCTGATCGGCTTTAAGCCCTTTAGACAAATTCGCCGCGGTTACATGACCGAACAACTCTCTTTAAATCAAGTGTCAAAGAAACTTGATACGGCATACTGAAGAGATTCAGAATTTGAGAATTGTTAGAATGAAAAATGATACTTAATTCTTGCTTTGACAAACATCGTCAATTTTTTAATGTATTGTAATAATCCGGCTCCTGGGATCGAAAAATCTCAAGACCAAATACTCACTTGCATTTTAAATCAGAGTAGATTTAATCCCTGCGGCAGATTTTGCAGTACAGAGTTTGAAAATTCGAGAATTTGTGTTAAACTTAAAGAACAATAAAAATTCTACCTTTTGCAGGCATTATTAATTTTAACATAAGTTGGCTAAAATCGAAGGAGACTCGAGATTATGATACATTTTTTAATCAGATCTTAAGGAAAATTCATTCTCCCTGCGAAAAGTTTTCGAGCACAAAATGAAGTAAAAAATGGATGTTCCAAATTACTAAAATTGGAAAGTATAAATTATGTTAATCTTGATTTTATAAATGTTATCGTTTCGTATATATATCTCAAAGTTAATTAAAGAAAATCGATTTTCCCAAAAAATTTTGCAGTCTCCTATGATCTTAAAATCCAAAGATTATCTCGTTTGGAAAGATAATATTTTTATCTCAGCAAACGTTCTCAACTTTTGTGTAGCAAGTTTGACTGCGATGATCACGACGGATTCGAAGTTTCCACTATTTATTCATTTGTTTCGTTGAGGATACTATTGGGTTGTCCGGAAAGTTCGTGCCGATATTGAAGGAAAATTGAAACGCAGAAAATTTTAATTTAATAAATGTATACTAAAATTTAAATTTTAGTCGGCACGAAACTTTCTGGACAACCTAATACATCGATTTTCATAAATGAATTCTCCGCAGAAAATTCCATTTTCATTACTGGAATATATAGGACTATAAAAGTTCTCGGTACTAGAATCCCAGAAGGGGAAGGGAGATAAAGGGAACTTCTGCTTTAATATTTTATAAGCATTGTCAATTCTTGTGCAGGACTATTTGAAACTTTGCTCTTCGTAACTTGACCTTTCACCACAGTTCAAAAAAAGATTCATCGACTTCCTTGAGAGAGAGAGAGAGATTTATAAAGCTCTTTCGGAATTAACACGGCAATGCTTTTGCCTCGAGGTCGCTAAACTTTCCTAAGCTCTGAAAGATTTAAGGATATAATTTGGTTGTGTTGTATTGTCCAGGTCCTCTAATATACTTGTCGTGTACAAACATACAATTTCATTGTAACAAATTTATCGACTTGAGGTAGATGACGAATCTTTCCCAGAGGAAGGAACCTCCGATCGGAAGACTAACGGCAATGTCTCGCACTAAGTAAATAGATCCTCCGATCACATCTCCGCTCCGATGCAATATTATTACGCTCACTTAATTCATGGTTTCTTCCTCTCCCTTCGTTTCTCTCGACTTTTCTTGATCTTCCCAACCTCTCATGGCTTCTGTCCATTTCCAATCGTACACAATTTGTGAAATAACTAACATCTGCACGTTCGTCCTGCACGTGTTCACGAGACCTTCGGATGAATGTGCGTAAAAAACAAATAATAAAGCCCATGACATATATAAGAACGTAAATCGTAACACGTAAGCAGTAAGCGAATTAGTCAATCACAGTTAGAGATGGTAATGCCAATAACGAATCCAATGTTATGATTTTCTTACTGATTACGCTTTACGTTTTTTTATGTGTTCCCGGCTTAAAGGTGCGTAAGCGGAGCTCGCACGTGCGCACAACCTAACCTAACCTAACCTAAAAATCATGCATATCGTGGAGCGAGGACAGGAGAAGGGGCATAAAGGACTAAGAGGAGGAAGGAAAAACAGGAAGCTCACGATTGGTGAATGAGCGAGACGACACTGCGCGGGCGGACATCTATCGTTGATATTGACATTATTATCGTACACCGAAAGGCGTGTCGGCTCGTGTGCAATCATGAGTTCTTTCGTTCCATAGAGAATGCGTTTTATCGACCGGAAGTCGGGCGGAGCATAAGGTGGTGATGTATCAAGAATTTTTGTGCACGTAGAAGAGAGGGAGAGAGAAAGAAAAATAAAAAGAAATATTATAGCATATATTTTAATCTTGGGACAGATCCTCTGAGAATATAATACGATTGCAATGGTATTTTAGGTCTCCTCTTTGGTGCAGCTGAATACTCATTTTATTTAAATAAAATACAAAATACAATTTTACTTAAAATAAGATTACTTTACCATTGGAACTATTAAAGTTTGGCGAGAAAGTTAAAGTCTGTTTTTTTTAGCACAGTATTTTTTTCTTTTTCTCTCCAATGTGAAAAGAAACAGAGGAAAGATGAACCATTCAAGAAGTTATATAAGAAGATATAAAAAAGAACAAGTCTCTAGAAAGAAAGTTTTAGAGCATCCAATGCAGCAACAAAAAACAGGCCTCTTATTATATGTTAAGCAGAATTAACATAATTGACAGAGTTCCGGCTCTCCTTCAGGAGTTCCAGCAGATTTTTAAAAACAGAGACCCATATTCAGAACGTGCTTTTATCTCTAAAATTCTACAGTATGCGTAAATTATATCATGTTAGTGCGTCATCATAGAGCGAATTCTGAATACAGAGTTTCCAAACGAATTCTGATGATTAGTGCAAAATATCCATCAAAGGATCCATCTATGCATTTTCGCTTATTGTCGCTATATTTATTACAATCTTCTTTATTTTAATCATCTAAATCTGGAAGAAATAGAACAGAGATCAATTTTATTTTCTTGTAATTTTGTTATTTTCAATATTATTCAATATTTGTGTTATATTAACAAGTTGCAGCTGAAATTAAAAGTAATAAGATCTAAGAAAGTACGATTAAAAGTTTAATAACATTCGGCTAGTTCCATCGCGGCTCGAAAATTTTTCGTATCTCGATATTTTTGTCCAGAAACGAGAAAAACTTATAACTATATTATGTAAGTTCTTCTACCTCCCTTTTTTTTTCGAGATTACGAGTGTTGGTGTTACTTTTATAAAGTCAGTGAAGAAAGGACAGGACAGGAGTGGGAGGAGAAGAGAGGAGAAGAGAAAAGAGAAGAGAAGAGGAAGAGGGAGGGAGAAGGGAAGGGAAGCGGTGTGGAGCAGAGAGTGGAATGTCGCGCGCTCTAATGTCAATCGCGTGTGTTTGATCTGCAATGTCGCGATTTAATGTATTCGGCGATAATAAACGAAGAATGCTTTATCCGGTCGGACTCGCATTTAACCATCAACGTCGTCGACGCGGCGACTGCAAACTATCGTCGCACTGGCGCGCCTACACGCATGGCACACACATGCATAAGCACATAGAAGACAAAGGCGATTGCCCCTCCCCCTCTCCCTATAGCGCGTCGTGACACGTTGAAATGGCAAAACGCATTCTCGGCTACGTGTATGCGGAGCGGCGTGCAAGCCGAGAAATAGCAGATACCGCTGCATTAGCATAAAACAACTTCCGGTGTGATTCCGCTGGTTCCTGAAGCGTTGCAGGGATCACGCTCGGGCTACAAGCGACGTCCGGCCATATTCGGATTCCGTTATGAGTTACAATTATCGTCATTGATGTTTCGAAGCCGTTTATCATGTCGCATCGTTTGTCCGGACATCTAGGAGATGAATGGAGGAATTCTTTATATGTACCTTGTAACACTCGTTGAAGTTAGCACTTCAACATTAAAATTACATAAGTAGTTCTGATTGAAATACCTGTGTTATTTTGAAAAAACTAAATCCCATGCAATTGAAAATTAAAATTTAGCCAATCAGAAACGTATTAAATTTAAAATTAAAGTTATCTTACCGGTTGAATTCTAATTTCTAATTTGCAATCTTCAGTTTTTAATGTATGCTGGTATTTTAAGGCTGTGTTCCAAAATTTACTATCAATGCTGAAAATTTATGGTCCATGTAATTGTAAAGATTTTCAGCGTTCTCTCTCTTTCTCTCTCTCTCTCTCTCTCTCTCTCTCCCTCTCTCCTTCCTCCTCTCTTTCTGTCTCTGAATTTTGGAACACAACATTAGTTTCTTCAAAACGAATTTCTTCAAAACGAGAATTAGAACTATGGAATTTTAATGTTCAAGTGCTAATTTTACATGCGTCTTATAGTATCAAGTCTTACGATGAATTCAGTCGTACTACATTGGATTAATGGGATATTTGAAATTAGCACCCAATAATACGCAGGAATTCTGATTAGAGTTCCCGTTTCCTTTTGACGAGACGAAGAGTTCTATATAATTTATAACAAGAGTTCCTTAATAATTGTTTTTAAATAATTTTTTTTTAAATGGGAGGGGGGAGTGCTAACTTCTTATCGAAAATCGAGATCGAATAATTCCAAGCGGTCCAATAATTTTATTTCGAATACCTAGAGTTCCTGATGTATAAAAAAAAATTTTTTTGAATAAAAAAGAATTAAAAGTTTTTGAAAAATCAATTTTTAGATACAATAATTCTGATTAGAGTTCCTGCTTCCTTTTAACGAGATGAAGAGTTCTCTACATTTTTTAACGCGAGATTCACTTAATAACAATTTTTAAATAATTTTTACAAAATAGGATGCTAACTTCTTATCGAAATTCGAGATCGAATTGAAAGCATTATATATGTTTGTCTACATCACTTTTGTCGACAGTTCGTTTGCGCACAAATATTACCGCTTACAGGTCGATTGTCTATACTTTTACGCACAAATAAAAGACTTTCAGAAACGAAAGTCACATTTGCTACATATATTATTGCCTACATGTATTATTGTCTACATGAATTATTGACCTCTATGAAGTTGGCATCTCATTTTTCAAAAAATGAAATTTTGGTCAAAGTTCCGAATGCACCCCGAAGAGTTCTGGAGTTCCTGCCCAAAATTAAGAATAGTTCCGGCGAATTAATATAAAAAAAATTAAAAAATTTGGGGTGCTAACACTTGCTTCACAAAACGAAGAACGAAAAATCGCGATATCTTCTAAACCATTAAACCTTAAATGATAATAACTTTTGATAGAACTCTTGGAGTTCTATCCAGAACTCTCAACAGAACTGCCGTAATAATGTTAAAAAAATTTTTGTCCCTCAAATGTGACAGAATCAGATATTCAAAAAATTATAATATCTTTTAAACCGTTGGTCCTAAAGCTTCGAGCGTTAATAACTTTCGTTAGAACTCGCGGAGTGCTACCCAGAACTGTCGACGGAATTGCCAGAACTTTAAAAAAATTTTCACCCCTCGGGTGTTAGAAATTTTCGATTCAATAAACGAAAAATCGCGATATTTCTTAAAATTTCTGTTGATCGTTAATAACTTTGATCATTAATAACTTTGAGCGTTAATAACTTGTGTGTGTGTGTGTATGTGTGTGTGTGTGTGCGTGTGCGTGTGCGCACGCGCGTTTGTCTGACATGATCGAATGTGTTTGATGAATTGTGATTGTGATGGAATGTGATTGAAATCATTGATTGATAACTATTGAATTTGTTAAAAATGTTTTTAACTGTCTTTGTATATAATTTCAATTCTGTGTACCTACCATGGTACAATATATGATTAAATGTGGTGCTACTTCTTCATCATCTGATGCTGTTTTCCGCTTAGTCATCATGTCATCATATAATATCATTGAGTGTCATATACGAATGCTATATAG
>Ga0157364_1004554_pt1 | contig 13863 bp, 4 predicted proteins | sample AttsexASBM2_FD_111476 | JGI IMG/M metagenome (GOLD analysis project Ga0157364, IMG submission 111476) | Fungus gardens microbial communities from leaf cutter ant in Ribeirão Preto, State of São Paulo, Brazil - Atta sexdens ASBM2 | ecosystem: Host-associated > Fungi > Mycelium > Unclassified ... | reverse complement strand
TTTTTTTGTACACCTAATATATATATATATATATATATATATATAATATTTAATAATAATTCTCCATACATTTTGTACGAATTCTTATAATTATAAATTTTTATTTTAATAATAATCATTATGATAATAATATATATATATATATAGAGCATTTAGCTACACAGGGCGATCTAATCATCTCGAACATTAAGTTTGTTTGAGATAATTGAGTCATCCTTGGAGGAACCCAAGCCTATCGACTTTTTTGAGGAAACTCGTACGAAAATTCTCTTCGCTTGTGCATATTTATATTTGTGCAAAGAGCGATTCGGCTCGGACACGCGACGCCGCGACAAAAATAGTGTGTTTCCGAGTGCGTCACCGTTTGGTGAAAACAGGACGTGTTTATCCATCGACGCGTGTGCTGTTTCATCCGCGATTAGCGTAATCGTTCCTTTCTCGCTAATGTCTTCTACGCGGTCTCGCGTGAGCGTTGTTACTCAGGAGAAGCGACGTCAGCCGAACGTGCTGAGGCTTAAATCCAATGCGATGAGCCATCATCCTATTCGCTCCTTTTATCATTAAATTACACCGTGTGAGAGAAGATTTCGATTGCGATAAACAAGATATCGAGCCATTTGTTATTATTAGTTAATCGATCGGTTAGGAGATATCGTTCCCTTACTTCAAACGTGACATAACTAAACAAATTCCATGATTTTCGAGTTATTATTAATATTATCATAAATGAGTTTAATAAATATTACCCTATCAATCATTAAAAGTGAAGTAACGTAACTTTATTAAAAATTGTTAAAATCATCTCCAAAAAATGATTTGAAAAATTATCAAACTTGTCACAACTATAAAAAAAGGATAGTTAAAAAATTATCAAAATCGTTAAAAAAGATGGTTTTTATTGGGAAGACAACAAGTATGACATTTAATTGTGTTGTGAATATTCTTTTTGCCAAGATTTGATTAGTCAATAATTTTCTGTCAAGTTGAAGAACAATTTTTTCTTTTTGCTGAGAATTTTCATTTTTTGAGTTGTCTTACTTTTGAAGAGAGCAATGTTCATTTATATATATATTAACGGGAAATGCGTGTTAGATGTACCATAATTAGAAATTATTACATGCAATTATTACATTGTTAGCAACATCTGTGATAAATTTTAAGCGACAAGAAAATCGCTAGTGTCGTTTATATATAATTAGATCACTAATTAAATCGCGCTTCGTGCAGTTGCAATGTTTATTTTATATATATATATATATATATATATATATATATACTTAAAATAGATTTTAGTAAAAAAAAATGGTCATGCTACATGAATATGAATGTTTCGCGAACGAAGTTTTGTAGTGCCGTTCAAGGTTTCAAGATCACCGAGGATTCGACATTGGTCTCTACTCACCGAATGAATCTTAATTTATAGATACTATTTAACGCCGGCGGTTGGCGTTTGTAGCCTCAAGGTTGCATTCGCAACAGACGGGCAAAAATACCCGAGGGACGGTCGAAGAAACGGGAAACGCCATTTGCGATCTGGGGCGCGACACAAATTATACCCGACGATTATAAATCCGCGCATGTTCCTCGTAATAATTTCGATGAGGAAGAAGTATGCGGAGTTTTTGCAGGTAAATAGCGGATGAAAGTAACTGGAAGGTGTCGGTAATTGCACTTGGCGTCACCGAGCGCGAAGTTACAGAGGTCCGCTCTTGAGGAACTCCTCACGTTTTTTACCAACTTCGCGTGTCGTCGATCTGCAGCTGCTTCAACACGATGCGTCGAGTAATTTATTTTCGCGTCTAAATATAGATGCCGCGGCAGCGCCATGTGATTTGCATAAACGGGCTGAATTTTCCTCGTATAATACATCGCTCAAACGTATGCATATATATATATGCTGATATTAATTATTTTATTTAATAATAAATTAAATTAATTTATTTAATTTGCATAAGTTGAAAAATTTTTAGCAATCTATTTCGAAAAAATGAAAGAAATAATTAGATTCCTAAATAATATTTCTTGTAAAATAACGCTTTCTGTAAAATATATATTTGATATTATAATTCAACCTCTTTAAAATTTGGCATTAGCTCTTTTAGGACCAGATCATGGATTGTATATAACATAATTTTATGCGTGACACGCACTTAGAGGTACCAGAATGTCAGATATTACAGATTTTAATGCGAGGTTAACATATGTAGCACTTCTAAGAAATTTAATTATTAAATCCTTATAACTAATATAAAAATTTAAATTGCAATAATTGACATTTTTAGAATAATTTAAATTAAATTTTGACCTTGAATTCAAATTATGTCAATAAAATTGTTAAAATAATATTTTTAAATCTTCCTTTTTATTCAATGAAATAAAATAGTTGTTGAAGGAACACTGCAGTATCTCGTATTTTACGTGGTAACTTTAAATTTAAAGTCCATATTTAGATAAACCTACATAATATAATTCATGTCCGATTTTAGGATAAAATATTTATAATCAATGTATCTATTTATAATAATAAAATTTACTTAAAATATATCCATTTATAATTTTTATATGTGTATTTTGATGTTTATATATGTATATTGTTTTTTATATATATATATATATACATATATGTGTATGTATATTTTGGGTTTGGTTGTTTTTTACACGTGGCACATATCTACAAATTGAATTTTGTTCTAAATTTACTTTAAAAGTTCTATTTTGCTTTTATTTCCAATTTATAATGCATTTTGTATGTGTGTATATTTTGATATATATATATATATATATTTTTTTTTTATTTATGTGTTTATTCTGGTTTCAAATGTTTTTCGTGTTACGTAAAGTTATAAATAAAACACTATCCTGAATTTACTAACGCGAATTATGGATCATCCAAAGTGGACTTAACTTAAACGTTATGCAGACTTACTGACGTATTGTCGATCATCATTGAAACAAAAGTAGATTTGCGCATGAGGCGGACCGATGATAAGAAGCTCCAGCCGCGGTTGTTGTCGCTGAGATGCTGGGATCCGGTGATGCCCAGTTATCATTTGAAAAACATTGGTTGGACCACCGCGGTCAACGTGTTCGCCGATAAACTCTCGGTCATAATGCGAGCTTTCATATCCATGCGAGAGCTCGCAGAGATCACCGAATACCGGTTATATCCGGCATGCCGATAACTCGACCCCGTTAAAGCGGTTCTCGCGCCGCTTTTTTCCTCTGCCATCGTCATCGTCGTCGGATTTCTTCTCACTGTTTCGAGGCGATCGCCGGTCAATGTGCAAATAACTGCCCGCCGTTCTCTCGACACGCCTCAGCATCCTGTATCATCAGGCTTATCTTGGCTTCGCGAACGTTTGCGATTGCAGTATTATAATTTAATAAGAGAATTCGATAATTAGCGATATTACAATTTATAATTTATTCTGAATTCTATCTTAATCATATCTCACAATTTATGTAAGGTGAAAATGTGTCTACATTAAATATGATAAATTGTGATTATTGAAAGAAAAAAATGTTTACAAACAGCTCCATTTTTTATATTTGTAATTTTTTGTATGTATAATCTATTGAGTTACATTCGAGTTTGCTATTGATGTATATTTTTTCAATCTTGAACCAAATAATACAAATGGGACGGATTTCTGTATCCACTGTGATTAAAAACTTTCAGTCCTTAAATAATTCAAATGAGAGTCAGTAATAAGCAGAGAATAATGATAATATTTTAGAATAGTTAATTTTTAGACGGACCTTAATTCTGAATCGAAATTGTACATATATTTCATCATACATATATTTAAATCATGATCGGAAATGTATTATATGTTTATTCGTATTTACGATATCACATCAGACTTTGTAACCGAAATAATGATAATTCGCGTTGGCAAGAAGATTAGCAAGGAATAACTGAATAACGTTTTACTATGTTGGCGTTGTTTTGTGTATGTGTTTTTGCATATGTGATAAGGATAGTATATTTCGCGGAAGGAATGCAGAAAATTACGTCAAGGAAAATTATGTTTTATTTATTAGTTAGGAACGGAGATCTTTTATTATAACTAATTATGTACGCTTATCATGACTTTACTTCCTCGAAGATTTTTAACTGTATATAATATGTATAGCATATTTTGAATTAAATGATGTCGTAAATGATTTTATTCTGTTAATGATAGCTTATTTCTTCATTTTACATCTTTTTTTTTAGTAAATATTTAATTTAACCAACAATTTTATTGAACGATGAAAATAAGAATATATCAACCACTAAGTAAACCATTAAATAAATTTATAAATAAATAAATTTTATAAAATTATAGATAAAGATTAATTGGATTTTTTTATTGAAAAATTCTATAATGGATCTGTCTTGATGAATTCGAACATTCGACAGAGCATAGCAAACGTGAGAAATATGTCACATAAGTCGAAAACAAGTATTGTATAAGGACTGGTTCATGAGGAATGTATTATAATGTACTTTTATAACATAAGGTAGTAAATAAATCATGAAGTAATACAATTAAATCCGTTTCATCACGTCTGATGAACGTTTATGACTTTCTAATAAATTTTAATGATGTCGTTTTGCTTGAAAGTCTCGTTAATTAACGATTTTTTCTTAATATTTAATCAGAGAAATATTTAGAAATAATATTATACATTGAATTAATAAATCTAGACGAGCAAACATGCTCGTATTTCGTACTACACTTAGAAAAATGTAAACATCTTTTAAATTGTATAAATTTTTAATATTAGCTTTTGTTAATTAATGGAAGTTTTAATTTTATAAACTGTTTTTTTGTTTAGTGCTATGCTTTATAGCATTGTGCAACAAGTTCTTCTAATTATAATCTATTTGATTTTCCAAATCGAAGTAAAATAAAATGAATAATGTCTTGTATTGATTTATTATAGTTATATTTATAGTTCAAGCAAAATATTTGAGAGAGAGAGAGAGAGAGAGAGAGAGAGAGATGTTTTTATTATACTTCGATGTAATAAAAATAGTTATTTACTTTGGCGTAAATTTTATACAACTAATTATTTGAAAATATTTTAATTATTCTCTATAATTAGATAAACTAAATTATTAAATTAAGTTATTTTAATTATAAACTAAAATATAATTTATTACCTAAATGTTCTTTCATTTTGAAGTATTTAATTATATTTACTATCATATTTTAATTAAGTGTACAATTAGTATCATAGTATTGAATTATTTCCATCTGGTTTATTTTATAAACTAGATGCAAATTTTAAGTTTAATATTAGTTATGGGTCCTTTTATTAAATGTAATATATGTTGATATGTTAGACTAAAGTAATTAAATGTGTAACAACTGCAATCACAGAGATGAATGTATTCAAATGTTAGGATTAATTAATTAAATTAATGTGTTTACGCAGATTTATGTAACAAGATGTATACATGCAAGAACATAATTTACAACATAAATTACATTGAATGCATATGAAGCTCTTTTAATTGATTAATTGCTCCAATAAATTTGAAAATTATCTTTTTTGATATTTGAATCGGTGAATAGGTATAAGTTGAAATTTAACAAATAATTAATTATATATTAATATGTTCTAATAAAAATTATGATCATAATAAAAATGATTTATAAAGTACAAGGAATAATTAACATAAGTGAAAATATATGCTTACATTTTTATAATATTATCATTTTTTCAAGTATGTCGAAAATTTTATTAAAGCTAACTCTTTTTCATAAGATATCTTGTTAAATTGTTTCCAAAAAGAATCGATTTCAATATTGTACAATATTGTAATATAATAATAAAAATGTATAAATAAAAAAAGTTAATTAAATTAACTAATTAAGTTAACAATTAAATTTGCATCCAAGAAAAAAAATATTTAGCGCATCCATTAATACTACATAAAACTGTGCGTCGTAAAATATCATGTTAATTGAACTTGAAGTGTTTCTTAGAAATGCCTTTTATAAATATTCATAAATTATTCATTTACATACGAGCGACAGAAAGATAACTAAAAAAAGTGTGAAAATCCGTGGAATTGGATTTCCTCGAAGAGAAATTCGAAAGGGAGTTAAACGGGATAATCGGGGATACAACGATTCGCGATGTAGAGGACTCACAGTAGTAGTCAAAGTCAGAAACAACAAGACTCCTGGGTCGTTCCGATGGACGGCGTAGCGTGACGCGATGCGATGAGACGGAGACGCGTGTCGCCTCACGTGTTGGGCGTAATACATCGCGTTTCCGACACGTGATGCCTCCTCGTCGCCGTCGACGCAGCGCGGCGCGGCCCAACCCGATGTGATGTCTCCCTCCCGATGGCTGAAGAAACGCGAGTGTCGTCGCTCGCGGCTCGTAGTCGTCGGTGCGCCTGCGATTCGCGAGCATGAACAGCAACTGTTCGATAACAAGAGCGAGTGGCCCGTTCCAAGTGTTAAGTGGTCAGTTAATCTCTCGCTGAGTTTCGATAATCGCGATAGTGCTTTGAGTAATTCTCAAAAATATAATTATATATTTTTTAATAAACAAAAAACATACAGAAAGACAATAATTATATTGCAATATTGATTATACGATAAATATATTGCGAACGGACTCTAATATAAATTTAAGTAATAATATTCTGGAATGAATATATATATACATATACGCTGTCTGTATACATAATTGACAGTCGAAGGATACAAGTTATATATAAAAAAATATAAAATTGAACATTTTTCGTCGAGAAATCTATTTGGACTGAATTGCATATGGAACAGCTATTGCTACAAATTCTAAAAAAGTGTCCCAGTATATAGTTACTCGATGTAGTGCGAACCATTTATGGGAACTGATTGATAAAAATATTATTCGGAATCGAATTTTCTTCACGAGAAAATCATTTCGGGAGTGAATTTTATCAACGCAATAGACTTCGATATTTATCGATATAGAAGTTTATTTTCGAATGGTATACACGTGTATCGCGCGTATCGCAAGTATTTAAAGAGGAACAATAAGGGTGATAATAAAGTGATTTTTAAGCGGATCGATACTTTTTCGAAGACCGTGGAAGATAAGAAAATACTTTTCCCCTTCTATATTTGTTATTCAAGGCAGGATGGTCACGCATAGTATGGATAACATCCTGAACATGCAATACTATCCGACGAACAGCCACGTCGATGCATCGGTGCATTCACCGCCGCCGAGGAAGAGACGCTGTTTGAATAAAGAGGTGAATACGCATCCGCCAATCTAATTGGATGAAATCGATATCTTGTTTCTTTCCGCTCGGAAAAAGGAAAGACGGACACGCAGTTTCATAGCAATACGATGAAGAATTCGAACGCTATCGGAATGCATTTTTCTACCTTTTCAATTTGGAATCTTCTACTCTTTCATTAGTAACATTTAATTAATCCTTATACATTACTCGTATGATTTTTTAACGTAATTACTCATGTGGGATGCTTCTGGTGCTTCAACATTATTATATCTCAAAGTTATTGCTCTCTTTGATAATTTATAAATAAACAAATATTTATAATATTCTTTAGAGATAAATTGGAATACTATCAGAACGCATTCTTGAATGTAATTTGGGACATTTTTTCATATATTTTTTTATTAGCAACATTTAATTAACTTAAGTTTATACATTACTTGCATGGTTTTTTTAATCTTAATTATACTCGCGTAGAATATTTCTGACTCCAATATTATAGCCTAATTTTCATTGTTTTCTTTGATAGTTTACAATTAAAGATTGATATTTTATACAACCCTTATATAAAGATAAATGCTATCGGAATGCATTCTTCCATCTAACTTGGAACATTTTTTCATCTATTTTGTTATTAGCAACATTTAATTAACCTTCCATTTGAATTAACTCGCATAAGATGTTCCTGATACCTCAATATTATATCCTGATTTTCATTGTTTTCTCTGATGATTTACAATTAAATTAAAATTGATAATATTTTATACAGCTTTTAGATAGAGATAACTGCAAAATTTTGTTGTTGTAAAACAATTTATCTTGAATATAATAATGTGTATAAATTCATATTTAGTGAATTTTGTAAAGTGGGGATGCAACACGCGAGTAATGAAGGATTAATTGTATGATTTTTGGAAAGAGTTAGCGTCTGAATAAATTTACATTTGAAAAGAAATTTACATCGGCTACTCCATATATGATCTTTGAAATAAAGCCACTATTTCATTCCTTCATTTCATCCTGATTTATGGTCTTTAGGATCATTCTCTCTGCGCCGCGTATTCCATTCCCGTTCTTGGGATGCACCGATTTATGCGCCGATCGCTTGCGTAATTTCGCATGAATGAGTTCCATGGAAAACGTCGTGCTGGCCGCGTGCCAGGAACGAGCGTTACGTTACCGTGATTTGAATGCTACATACCCGTAAATCAGCATAAGTATCGAGGCGTCATTGTGACGTCGCTTTTGTTCGTTTGCTGTTTCAATCGCATAATTGCGAGGCAGACCGCTCGTTCCATTCTCTTGTAAAAATTTGTTTTGAAATGAATCCAGCAGGCGTTTGAAGGTTCGCGTCGATTACCTTGACGAGAGCAAATTGTGGTTATCTAGAAAAGTAAGGCATGTTGTTTGTTTTTAAAGCAGACATTCGCGTAAGAATAGTTATATAAGATCCTATTGTGACTTGGCATGATATTATATGCAGATAATGACATTTCAAAATAAAATAATTCAGAAAAGTTATATTGTTTTTAAAAATAAACAACTAGTATGAATTTGGTTGGAATATAGTAAGAGTGTAAAGTAAATTGCAAATTATCTAAAAATTTTCGATCGTCCTGCGATTGCGACTATTCATTCACTCATATTAATGTTATTTCGGAGTATGCGCTTGTCTTAATTCATTTAAAGAGTTTGTTATTCAACATAAAATTATCAGGAACTGCTCTTATACGTATCAGTCGCAGTTTTATCGTCAAACGTGAGACTTTTGCATTACATCACATTGCTTCGTGCCCGATCGCAGACGTTATCTTTCCGCATATTCGCGCGATAGATGAACATTTCAGCGAATTAAGCGGTTACCTAACTTACTGCGATACGCACCTCAAGATCGTGACACGTGGCACGTACAGATAATTGTGCTCCAGTAGCGAATCGCGACGTGACCTTTAAAGATGATAACGTGTTTTAACGTTCGCCCGTGATAGCGTAATTACAATCTTTCTTGTTCGCGACGCAAATGCTGCTTTAATTAAGATATCCATAGGAGTTCATGGATGACCAGTAAAGATTGCTCAATATGAGATCATATTTTGGAGTTGTAACTTTTTAATTGCAATAACAAAAGCTTCGTATAAATTTATCTGTTTATGAAGGTTGGCATTTTAATTGTTTCTCATTAAATAATGCGAGATAAAATAAATTCAGTCATGTCTGATTATATCTTGACCGTTACTACTGCAAACAAAAATCAAATGTATCAATTTGCGTGAGTCATTTTTAAAGAAAGTAACTGAAACAAAATATAGTCAATTTTAATAAATATTTATTAAATATAAAGACATATTTATTTGACATATTTTGATACAAGAAACATTTATTTGATTTAACATTCTTTTTACTGAACAAATATTTATAGTAAGTAAATGTTTAGTTGGCAATATTGAACTAAATATTTATTAAAATAGATTATTTTTTTTTCTCATTGTACTTAGTACCTAAGTAGAACTTAATATTTGGAAAGTAATTAGCAATATTTTTACAATTTGTTAAAATCTGAGGAATAATTATTTTATATTTTAATTTTTCGTTTATAAATATTAATAAGTTTCTTTTCGTATAATAATAATAATAATAATAATAATAATAATAATAATAATAATAATAATAATAATAATAATAACAATATACAAAGCTTTCTTTCTTGCGATAGTAATAATATAAAATTATATGATTGTATATATGATTATTAGTACATTATATAATCATGATAAAACTCTAAAATCTTTTAAAACGATGGCTCTAAAGTATGATATTTTTATATTTTTATATATTTATTATTACAATATTAGGAGATTGACCGGATAAATCATTGAATCGTATTTATTTTTGTTGCAGCAAGATCCGATGTCACACAGGATCATCGAGAAGCGCAGAAGAGATCGTATGAATAACTGCCTAGCCGATCTTAGCCGACTTATACCTGCAGAATATTTGAAGAAGGGTCGGGGCAGAGTCGAAAAGACAGAAATCATCGAGATGGCGATCCGCCACATGAAGCATCTTCAAGGCCTCCGGCAAGGTGAATGTTTAATTGATTCGGTCGCGATTCTCCCAAATAAAATTATTTCGGGAACGAGAATATATTACGCAACATTGCATTGTATTTCCGCAAGTTGGCAACAAGATCTGCCAATGTCATTCCGCAAACAGACCGCAGGTTGCAGATCGCGAATGAGAAATACGCATTCTCTCGACAAGCATACACTGTAAAATTCGTAATGTCAAATTGCATCCAATTTGAGTTATTTTTAATCATTTCATTAGGTAATCACTACTACTTCTCAGTATGTTACTAATTGTTTAACTAAAGCAATGGAGTTAAACAATTTAACTGAAGAAATGTATTAAATTTGACTCAAATTCAATTTATTATTTATTAAATACGTTAATATGAAAGTTTATTTTGAAACAATATCAGTTCAACCATAGAAATGGATTGATTTTGGCACAGATATATGAAAGTTAAAAATAATAAAATTATTTAATAAGGGATTGGGATAGGTCATTGCACTTTTCATATCTAACAGCGTATACCTAAGTCATACTTACAGCATCACTTATTGTTTTGTATTTAGATACCAAGCACTCGTCCGTGACACCGGTGCATACACATCCTGAGGACAGCGTGGACAGCGTGTCCCACTCAACCGCGGCTTCCACCGCGGCGGAGCATTACAAGCTGGGATTTCAGGAGTGTTTGAGCGAAACCATGCATTTCCTCATCGAGGTCGAAGGTTTCTTCGCGAGGGATACCCTCTTCGTACAGCTCATCAATCATTTGCAGCAGCACTGCGACAAAATCGTAGCCACCAGTACGTATCATTTTACTTGTGAAAGACATAGAAAGTCTTTATTTAGAAAAAAGTATACTTTAATATTTTTGATCCAGTTACTGAGAATAATAAACAATGATATAAACATCAGTTTCATTGCAATTTGCATGTCTTGAAAAGAGAAAATATTATTTAATTTTTATAGAGAAAGTATTATTTAATTTTTATAGTATATTCTAATTAATGTCTTCTGTATATCGAAGATCATGAATTTTTAATATTTGATCCAATTAATTTTTCATTTTCAAAATTTTGATACGATCGATAGAGTTATAATTATTCCCTATGAAATATAGAGTGTCTGCACTAAGAGAAAAGTTTGTGACTTTAATTGCATGGTAAAATAATTATGAATTCCATTTTTATAATTATTACTGCTATAATGATAATAACAAGTATATTTATAGATTTATCAAAAATATATGTAGTTGACACCGAAAATGACTAGAAATTATAATTAAATTATTATATTGCAACCATTTTTTTCAATGTGCTTTAAAAAAGAATTCCGGCAGTTAATCACTGAAATTTGTTGTAGGTGACCGATTAGGCTTCCCACATCCCGAGTTGCCAGTGATGAATGGAGTGATAAATGGCGCCGCCTATTCGCACACGAGTATTCCGACGATATGTCAGCCCAATGGTGGCCACTCGGACCACGGCTCGAGCTCGGGTGTGAGCTCATTTGGCGATCCGGAGCGCCCGCTGCTGCGACCGACGATCGTGCCACCGCCGACGATTGTAAGTGACGACAGCAATCACAGCACCCATTCGCATAGTACGCCACCCGGAACCGGAACCGTCTCCTGTCGAGACCGGCCGACCAACTACAAGTTCAAGAGTTCGATCAAACAAAGGTTTTCGGCAGAGAGGGTGAAATCGTGTTCACCACCAGTGTCGAACGGTGCCGGACTGGATAAATCGCTGTCTTCGTCGTCTCACGGGGTGCCAATCTTCGCTCTGCATGACGCCGGATCCTTTTACGTACCACTGACAGTTGAGGCATCCTTGATCAGACCCCATCTGAGCTTCATTCCGGACACCGGACCCGACACCGTTTTACATCCGGTTACGATATCAGTTAACTTCAATCACTCGTCGCCGCCAGCATGGTCGCAACACCACAGTCCCATTCATCAACATCAGACATAAAAGAGAGACGAGAACAATTAAAATGAATCATTCTACATCCGATCACTTGTATCCATCATGAGCGAGAGAGATGTATTCTGTTCCATCAACTCCGATTATCATCAGTAGACTGATCTTTAAATCAGTGCCCTAGTACATAAGTTTTAGTAAGAATTCTTGCGAATTCTTGAATAATATTGTCAGGCATTGCGATGGAATCGGGAGCGATGGTGAAGCCGTCCACGTGACGCTCGCGAGAATCAAGAACAGTTGTGATCCTCCTATTTTATTGATCGCAATACGCGGTGGACGACATATAGTGGCCTATATACGATACAATTGATTGATATAATTAGTATCAGAAATCTCAATAAAATAAATTTTGATCATATAAATCTCATTGTTATTCATATCGATATCTTAAAGAAATATATTTGTAATGATAATTAAATGTCGTATATAGGCCGCTTTTCGAATGTATAGGAGACGCCGAAGTCGAGGAATGTTTGTACATTTTTATTGAGGCTGTGGGTTGCTTTAGCATTTACGAGGTTCGAGAGAAAGGATTGTACATAGATAGAGTATTAAGGATAGGAAGCTCCAAGTCATTCTGGCTTCGGTGTTTTTCTTCGTCGTTAATCTGTATAATTCGGACATTCGTTTTCCATCTTCCTTTTCCCTAAACGAATATTTCATCTCGTTCCCGTTTTGACTCCGTTTACTCTCCTTCTTCGATACTTATTTTCTATCTATCCGGACAGATTTTTGCGCTGCTATGTTTTTTCTTAGTAAAAAATCAGTATGAATATTGATGAGTCTACAGATCGTTTATCAATTATATATTGAACATGTTGAGTATTCAGCGAAAGAGCAGTTGCATCTCAATACAAAGGTGGGATCTAGAAACAATTTCGTTTCTTATGTATCTTCTAAGATCAGATATGAAAAGGACAAAAGATCGTATAATAGATTTGTTTGTGTTGCTTGAAATCCTCAAACATTTTTGCACTTATGAGATAAATCACATACATTCAAGTGTTGGAGAGAGAAAGAAAGCGAAGATTCTGAATGTAAAAATGCAAGTAACACGAGTAAACCTTATTATGTCAATGGAAAAGATTTCTTTCTGTTAGGTTAACGCAACAAACGCATGACAATAGACAAATGTTACCTATCTAACAGAATTGATTCACGCAGGAGCGATTATCTTGCTTCAAGATCCCGATGGATGAATACTAAGTCTTAGCCATAAGTATAAAGCGCCCTCAATTTATTGCATATATTTCTTAGAAAAGGTAATAAAAATTCAAAGAAAAACAAAGAAAATATTAAAATTATTATAAAAATATTATTTTTCAATAAAACTGCTTTTTATTTTTTATTAGATATAAAACATTTGCATTTGTGGGGATGTTTTATACTTTTGGCTAATATAAGCCGATGATTTTCCGTATTTGCGATATAAGTTAGAATAAAAGTGTTTACATAACATACATACATACATCATATATATATATATATATATATATATATATATATATAAATATATATATAATATATATATATATATATATATATATATATATATATATATATATA
>Ga0157364_1004553_pt1 | contig 13868 bp, 9 predicted proteins | sample AttsexASBM2_FD_111476 | JGI IMG/M metagenome (GOLD analysis project Ga0157364, IMG submission 111476) | Fungus gardens microbial communities from leaf cutter ant in Ribeirão Preto, State of São Paulo, Brazil - Atta sexdens ASBM2 | ecosystem: Host-associated > Fungi > Mycelium > Unclassified ... | reverse complement strand
GATTTCTTCATATTGAAGCAAAAAATTAAAACCTCCCGCAAATGACAAGAATTTGGCTCGTAAACTGACATTTTCAATCGAGAATAACTTTATGATGCAGACACAAATCGACTAATGTTTCTACAGGGTTATGTTGACAGATGCCCATGTTTTTTGTATGACGTCTATGATCTATTTATTTTAACTATCACTTACCGCTAAAGCCATCTATAGGAAAACGGCGGAAGCAAAGTTGTACACCTAATAAGTAAAACTTGTTATTTGTTGAATTTGTATTCTAGAATATAATACATTTCAAAGTCCGTTAAACCGAGCTCGTAATCGTCGTTGCCCAAATCTACCGCTGGAAAGTAGCTCACGGCAAGGACGCTACTTTTGCTAGTCAGCGTAAACATCAGCGACATCGTTGAACGAGTGCTGAGTTAAACGGTGCAATGTCCTTAAATCCTTAAATTGGTTATTAACCGATCGCAGAAACTGTAGACATGGCTGTCTGTAATTGTTCTAATTGTAATGATGATAAGACGCACGATTAGACGTACTCGATTACTCTGTTTGCTAGATATCGATTCGAATTCCTTCACGATCGAAGATTACCGAAACTGTCAAAGTACAAGACGCGATTCCCTCTTTTCACATACGCCATCCAAATACCGAAACCCTCGGCACTATCTAGATTTACGATACCGTTCTCATTTCGATATCTTGTCCGCGCTTGTAGAGAGCGAGATAAACGCCGTGGCCTTCCATGACGCAATTATGACGTTGTAGTTCTTCCAGCTAACGCTGCGCCGCTTTGTTATCGTTTACAGTCTTGGCAACTCCCCCGCCTCGTCGATCAATGATTCGAGAACTCCCAGCAGTGATAGAACGGGCAGGTCGCTATTAGAAGTACCGCTTATCTATCTTCTTTTTCATTTTCAAACCCATACTAATTTTCATTTTGATCTTCATAGTTATCCAAACGGCTGCGACTGCGGCTCTCTCTCCAAAAGTCAAACTTCTCGCGGTAATGCGTTTCCGCGCCGAGTACCAGGTGTATAAGTATGAAATGACGATTTGAGAAACAGATGGCAGTGCAATGTGAAGTACAAAGATTTAACATTATACGCCATTTTATTGTACCATCAACAAGTGTCAAACGCGCAAAATGATTTGATTGAAAAGTGTTTGCATAGTATTGTGTTGCTGTGTTTAATATGACGAAATTTGTACCAAATAAGGAACATTCGCGGACAGCATTAATTTTTTGTTTTCATTTGAAGAAAACTGCTGCGGAATCATACCAATTACTTGGAGAAGCTTATGGTGAACATGCTTCATCGCAAAAAACATGTGAACGATGGTTTCAGCATTTCAAAATTGGAGATTTCGATGTTGCAGAGGAACACGGAAAACCGCCCAAAAAGTACGAAAACGTGGAATTGCAAGCATTGCTGGATGAAGATGATTCACAAACACAAAAATAACTCGCAGAGCAATTGAGCGTTAGTCAACAAGCTGTTTCCAATCGCCTACGAGAGATGGGAAAGATTCAGAAAATCGGCAAATGAGTGCTACGTAAATTGAACAGAGACAGATGGAGAGACGCAAAAACACATGTGAAATTTTGCTCGAACGATACAGAAGAAAGTCATTCTTGCATCGTATCGTTACTGGAAATGAAAAGTGGATTTTTTTTTGAGAATCCCAAGCGCAAAAAATCATGGGTAAACCCAGGCGCACTATCCACATCGACAAAACCGAATCACTTTGACAGGAAGACGATGCTCTGTGTTTGGGATTAGAAGAGTGTAGTCTATTATGAGCTATTGAAACCTGGCAAAACGGTTAATACCAAACGCTATTAACAAGAATTGATCGATTTGAACCATTCGCTGCTTAAAAAACGACCAGAATATTAAAAGAGGCAACACAAGGTCATTTTTCTCCTCATGACAATGCTCCATCACATACGGCAAAACCAGTTCGGGACACGTTGGAAGCACTCAGCTGGGAAGTTCTACCCCATGCGGCTTATTCACCAGACTTGGTTCCTTCTGATTATCACTTGTTTGCATTGATAGGTCACGCACTTGCTGAGCAGCACTGGTTCGTACGAAGATGTGAAAAAATGGCTCGATGAATGATTCGCGGCAAAAGGGGAAGATTTTTACTGGCGTGATATCCACAAATTGCCCGAAAGGTGGGAAAAATGTGTAACTAGCAATGGAGTATACTTTGAATAAATCTCTTTTTATCATTCTTCCGAATTTAACATGTTTTTTTTTTGGGAAAAAGTCGTCATTTCATACTTGTATATCTGGTATATTGTCAGCCGCGTGTCATTCAGCGAAATCGATTGCTGTGCGAATATGCTATTTCATGATCGCGACACGCAGCATTCAATAGATTAATATTTCGATGGCCAACCTCTGGCCAATCGCTTCTTCAATCGCGTTCCCAAACTGATATCCGGGAATATGAAGTTTGAAAGGAAAGCATTTATCGCACGATTTAATGAGCCTCTCGACGGAATTTGCTGCAATTCTTTATCAAAGGCGTCGGATCACCGATATGCGTTTAATGTCTCGCTATATTGTAATGCTTCAGGCACTGACGGTATCATTGTACTTTCGAATCTACTCGTATATGTTCTGGTAATCTGTCCCATAACAGATCTATGCAATTTTCAAACTCGCAGCAATGCAATTTTCGATGTGTATTCCAGCTCTTTTGAGATTAAACTATGTAGATAATCCGACATGACGAGAAAGATTTAGATTACTGATCGATTTCGCTCTACGCGGATCTATAAATAGACCCGTTTGTAATATCGTTTTCAGTATTTTGTGGAAAGAGAAAATGGGGTTTGTGCATCAGTCGCAAGCAATCAAAGTGTCGAATCTCGATAGCAAACCGATAACATCTATTCGACATTTGCTTCAAACATCTGAGGGGCAAGAAAAGTAAGCGAACTATAGTCCGTTGGGACAAAAATATTTGAAAGCGATCCTGAGCAGTAAGAAGGCAATCAATAGATGTTGTGTCACAGAGTTTATTTCAACGATGAGGATACGATGCTCGATGACAAATGTATCATCTTGCACAGAAAGCCATTGTCGTCCTTGCTCGGCAGCCTTATCGCACATTCATTCAATGTTTCACAGTCCTCATTGTGGATTTCCAATTTCGCGTTTGAGCTGAAGTAAGCATCTAAAAAAACCGCACATTTATTATTATTATTAATATTATTATTATTGTTGTTGTTGTTGTTGTTATTGTTATTGTTATTGATATTGTTATTATATTGTTATTGTTATTGTTATTGTTATTGGTATTGTTATTGTTATTGTTATTGTTGTTATTATTATTATTATTATTATTATTATTATTGTTGTTGTTGTTGTTGTTATTATTACTATTTTGTGAAAGAATTTTTACGTACCTATCTGCAGAAATATTTCTTGTGTCCTGTAACGTATGTAACGTTTTTTCGTCATTTTGTCGCGGATAAGCTGAGTAGATCCTAGATCCTTCCGGCTCGAAGGCGGACAACAAGCGGGCGTTACCGTTTATGCGCCATGCTTAAATTTATTTTTATTTATTTTTTTTTGCATTATTTTTCTGTGAGAATTGTTGCCAGGATTGGTAACTGTGTATTGCGTTGATTATATCAAAGTTTCACCCGATTGCCAGCAGAGAAGAGGACCGCCGAAGAGGATCGCAACGCGGAGGCTCCGAAGTACATCCCAATGACGGGGGCGTGCAGGTCGTATCACTTTTTTTAATTTACTGTCTGCATCTATTATTTGCGCCTTTTTAGTACCGCTCCTGTTTTACAGAGAAAACGGAGGATGCCGAGACGTCAGAATAAGGTAGCTTTTCAAGAGGACAAGTTAGAATGTCCGCCGAGAAAACCACAGCGGACTGTGATTCAAACCAAAGAAATTGCCTAAAGCAGGAAGAGAAGAGTCCCGGGGGAGAAGACTATTCGGACGAAATTCGGATTTCGCGCCAAATCGTGGGAAATTACGTTGCTGCCACGGACCCACGCGATTCCTGGGGTCAGCGTCACTATCGGCCAATCAAGCATTGTGCGTCTCCCGTCGAGGCTTGCCGAATCATTTGCGTTGTGGCACGAATCTGGTTCAGATTGTGAGAGAACGCAGGATCCATTGAAGGCAAAGAATGCTATCGATAACGAAAATGAGTCGAATGAGATATCGCAAGGAGTTGAAAGGAGTTATCGAAGAGTCGAGAGGAGAAATCGCTAATGAGACAAGCATAAAAATTTTATAAAGCCGCCGATCCTGTGATTTCGAGTCGAAAGATTGAGGCCCGTACAAGGAACTACCGCGAGTAATTAATCTTTTAGTTGCCGCTTGCCGCTTTGCTCGAATCACATTCGCATAAAGCTTGTCGCTTTCTCGCCACAGTAAAGTCGCCGCGTCTCGTTAATATGATTGTCTGATTTTAATTCGCCATCTTGTATTGTATGCCGTCGTTTGAGTCGTGATTTTGTGTAGAATAGAGAAAATCATTGTACGACGTCTGGCGGAAAGCTGCGATTGTTGCTATAAACTTTGATCGACCGATGAATTTGGGATAATCTCGCGATAATCGTTCACATTTCTTGTATTATTTTATGTTACGTGACTCGATAATTTCTGCTTATAATGAGCTCATATTCGCGCCGAGACGAATTATTGTCATTATGGTAAAATGCGTAAACTTAAGTAGATGCTTGTAATCGTTTTCCTTACCAATATTAAATATATGTTTGTCATTTTCTTCTCTACTATTAAGAAGAAATAGTTCTTATTTGTTTTTTCGTCTTCTGATTCATTCCCGTTCCGAATCATCCACCCCCGCTGTCCGTGCGGATTGAGCAGCCGATTGTCCGTCGCATTAAAGAAATATTGAGGATAATTATTCGAGATTATTCGAGAAAGAACAGCACGCTTACTCGTGCCTGGCGCCCAACTTAAGTCAAGAGAGAATTCGGTGATAATTCAGTGAGTAGCTATCGACTTAGACTATCAGAGTAAAATCATTGACTGTCGAATTGCGATTATAGAAAAGTGATGAAGTTGTGTCGTCAATCAAGACGGTAACAATCCATATTAGGGATGTGCGATCTCCATTAATTAAATCGATCTTGAATCGGATTAATTGAAATCGATCTACTAAAAAATCATATCTAAATAAATCAATCTATTGGAGATCGATTCAAATTTTTCTAGTAACATCCCAGTGAGATATGACAATGAAATAGAAAATCAACATCAATTTGATATTTTTAGCGTCAAATTGATATTGATTCCATTGTCATTTTTCACTGAAATCATATAAATTCAACAAAAACAATTAAAACATGATTTTGATTTGCCTACGAGTAAAATAATTTTAATTTAAAAATCGAGATTTAAATTAACATTTGTAGTTCTGACGTAAATCAACTGCTGACGTAAAATTGATGAAAATATTGTATATAAGTGCATTAAATTCGGTTTTATATCTGTCAATTGGTAATAAATTAGAATTTAACTAGCATTTATTTATACAGTTTGTCAGTAATAATTACTAGTTGTAACTACAGATATTGTTAAACCCGATTAATTAACCGGTAACGTGTAAACGTAAATAGTGGCACAGTAATGATATTATAACTTTGGATTTTTTGAAACACGACATATATAGAATTAATTTTCAATAAATTGATAGAGACTAAATGAAATTTTTTATTAAATCTTTTTTATTGTATATATTATAAAACATATTGTTGAATAGTGCAATAAAAATATAATAATAATTATTATGTAATAAAAATATATGACTTTTTAAATGTCTATAAATTAAATCTGACAATGGTGTTAATAGTATTATTTTATTTTTAATATTATATTTAATATTCATCGAGTAACAGAGATGAAATGGTATATCAGAATATATCTTGAACTTCCAAATCCATCCCTACGCTTTGAAAATTGATCTCTTATTAAATGAATCGATTTACCTTAAAATCAGATCTTTTTTTGCAAAACAATCGATTTTTTTAGAAGACCGAATCGCACATCTCTAATTCATATCTATTGATTTGTGAGCTGACTAATCTAAAGATAAATCCTTGATGAGCGGGAAATGTCCCATTGTCCTTCTCCACGTACAAGAGGTTCATGTATTTGCTCTTTTTTCGGTCAGCGAATTGTATCGGCACGATACTCCTTCTCCCCTTCTCATTGATGTAGACGCCGATGGAAATGTCATTGATGTTTTCGAATTTCTTAATTTGACTCCATGTCATTGGAAATTCGATGCCCGCAAGATTTAGAACCGATGTATAATGCGGATATATTTCCTTGCCGAGCGTAGAGCGGTAACAACAGACCATGCGAAACACGCATTGTTCGCAATTTGTATGTTGATTATCGCTTTTTTTGGCATAATTTTTCGCGGGAGTTTGATATGATATTCTGCGCGCAGAGGATTGTACTTGTTCGCTTATTCATTGTTAAATTCAGTATTCACGACAATGTCCATCCGTTGTCGCATTTCTGAAACTCTTCCAGTGATGCTAGAGTAGGCTCGACGATGTGCGACAAATTAGTGCATCGAAAGACTTCAAAATTCCGGGTGGCGATACTTTTATTCGTGTGTTTGTCATCCGCCACGAACTTGCCATTGAAAACAGTGTTTATTTTTATGTAGTCATATCGTTGCATTACACTTTGCACGCGTTCGAGCACAATTTCGATCGCGTCTTCGAGGAATCGGCGAGGCTCGATATATTTAGAGTTTATTACAACACTCGTCAGAACGGCTTTCAAATGCCGTTTCGATTTCGCGCTAATGGTCCGTACCTGGTGCCCATATGCACGAATCTTCCGCGCACAGATTCCTTCAAACTCTCGAGCCACGCGATACATGCGATCAATGATTGTCTATTACTGATCGATAATTGCAGGCGTTTGATACGACTTTGTTCCTCCGGAGATTCGATAAATTCATCACAACATTGTTCCCTTGCGTTGTACTCGTCTATAGTACTAAGCAGAGTAGCTCAATTAAATCACACTCTATATTGTCACTTGCGCTGTCGAATTGACTAATGAAGCGATGCATCTAAATCTTATTATTTTTTTATATTTTTATGTGCGCTATTTTTATTATTGATATTGCATATCTCATGTCCTTGAAAAAATTCTTGCATTACGCTAACAAAACAGTTGCATATTAGCAAATGTTGCAGTATAAAGATTATGTGTTTCGCGGGTTTTTTCCGTATCCAGATCCATTCTTAGAATGCCAATGTTTCGTGAATCTTCTACTTCATCAGGACGAAGAGCAATCTCGATACTAAGCTGTTCTTCCGGGCCGTTCCTTTTATATTACGTTGTTTGTTGGAGTAGTGGAGAGAGGAAAGGAAGAAGAGAATTGCGCGTGAGGGGGGAGAGAGATGATGAAGTAGACTGCAAGATTTTGTATAGTATCAGTTATTGATATGTGTCGGTACTAGGCCATGGATTTCCTCATTCATAAACATCCAAGGTCCCATTCAAGGGGATGATAAACCCGCCCTTTTTTTGAAATTCTAAAATTTGCGGACATTTATAGCATTGTGGATTCATATGTTCAATAAGTATTTCATTTATATTTGTTTGTGAAAAATTTTTCTATATAGATGACTTATTCGTTTGTTCTTCTCCATTACAGCGCGTAGTACAATTTGAAAGGATGACAACCTTCATATTGAAGTAGAGAAGATATTAAAATTAAATATATATATCAGGATAAAATATATATGTAAAAATAAATAAATATGGATTAATCAGGATTAACTCTGTGTTCAAAATTATTTTTTGTCTCTATCATTTTTTTCTTTCTTCCAACCTCAGCGGCATCGCATGCGTGACTGTACCATCGCGCTCGACGTATCTTCACGCTCTTACTAAGTGTTCGATTTGTACTCTTCGAATAAAATAAAATAAAAAAAAACATAATATAATATATTAAATAAATAAAATATTTTGCGTGCTAGAAGAATAAGATGATGACGCATAACAGGAAAAATAGTAAATATTAATGGTATAGCATGCGGTGAGGATCGCAATTAATGGCGGCGGAGGGGACTAGCCTGAAGGCGACGGTAGGGACCGGCGGATCACGCCTGGCAGTCACTGATGTCATCCACAGATCTCGCGTTAAATAATTTCCCGCGATGTAATTTCCCCGCACACTCGCATCCATTGACGTCACATCCAGTGACGTCATCTCCCGCACCTCCGCGATGTCAATCTCTCGCCTAGTGACGTCCCCTTCCTCCTCCCCCTGTGACATCCCCCCTCCACTCCACGCGAATCTCCCCCCTCCGGCGCCGCGGGTACCCCCCCGCCTTTCACTTCTCACCTCACAGTAAGAAAATATTCACAACACACTATTATTACAGGTACTCTAAGTGAGATATGCTATCGCGTAGGACCGTGCAATAGGTGGGGGAAGCGAAGTGGAAATGAAGTAGAAGCAGAGAGCGCGTCCATGTTGAGATTCAAAAAGATGATAATGGCATAACGAATGAGAGCCACATGCATAAATCTGGCAAAATATATTCCCTGATAGTCAAACTTACAAAGATAGATTTTAAGCAGAACCTGCTACTAATTTTTAATTACAGAAATACAACAAAATACTGTATACAGTGTTTGTATTGTCAGACAATGCCAGCAAATTGTTGTCAAAAATATGACAAAGCCTACTGATATGCTATGCCAGCAAATTGGTGATAAAAACCGAACAAAGTCTGTTCCATAACCTGACAGCAGATTGCGAACAGAAACCAAGTAGAGCCTACTGATATAATCTGATGGCAGATTAGCAGCAGAAATTTGTCATTCAAGTAAGCCATTTTCATATACACTTTCGCCAGGAGATAGACTTGCTTTTCGTAAGAAGAAAATTTATAAATGGAATAGGCAAATCTCCTAGAGATTTTCAAGTTCTTTCGGAGTGTGCTTTCTGAATCTCCGAATATTTTTCTCTACGAATATTCAGGCTCTGCTAAATTAAGAGTTTCTATTCACTATCAAATTCTGTCAGCAAGTTCTGTTTGATTTCTGCTGCTAATCTGTTTGCATAGAATATTAACAGATTCTGTCAGCAGAACAGGAGCAGATTGCGACATTAGTTGTGGTCAGTCTGTTAACATCTTCTGATTTAATGTGCCAATCAGTCGATATCCTGCTAACATTTTGCTATCCGAATTGAAATAACGAGCTTAATATGAGTATACGGTATTCGATACGGTATTTATTTTATTACTTCCTGACACAAGTGTGCTAATATGATAATTCAATATCAAATATGTTCAATAAATTATTCACTGATTTAGATTTAGAAAGTTTATCACATGTGGATAGACATGATGAACATTCTTTCCTCATCGTTTTTTTAGTCTTACTTGAAGGACACAATCCACATCTTATTTTTGCAATCTAATAAAAATAATATTATAAACTTTTTAACGAAAACAACGCGTTGGTAACACTTGCTAACATTTTGACCTAAGAAAAAAAAGCGCTTTTTGCGCGAATGGCTGCTAGACACATAATAGTCCAATTAAAAAGCTAAGTATTTCTATCGATAGTTCCAACTTTTAGTCAATGACAAGTATGCGTCCTTTCGACAGAAGGTTCTGAAATCTAGCGTAAAAGATGAGGCTCGGATCATTTTGATCTAGAAGAATCACGAAAGGTTAATGGAGTCATAATTGTTGTATATATTTATGACTTTTTAAACTATAAGTACAATAATATTAAATAGTATTATATGAAAATGATATTTGATACATATAAAATATGCAAAATAAATGAATGATGCAAGTCTAAAGTTGTTGCGTTTATTCCATATATACACATATGCAGTCTAGTGTGACAAAGAACATATTTATATTTGAAATACATATTTAATACATAAATAATATGTCGTATAAATCCTTTCAAGAAGTTTGCAAAAAATAACAATGTGCTCGATTAAAAGCTTTTTTGGAAAATAGAAATGCAGATATATCATAACAAAAAGAATATGTTAAATAATTAAAGATAATTTTTCCTTAATAACCTATAATATCGATATTTTAAAAAAATTGGACATAGCATATATTGTATAGCACATAGACATATGTTAATATTTATCTATAACTATGTTATTATGTTCTGCCGTCCATATAAATAAAATTTTTTCTATTCTATGATATATTTTCTTTTGCTGTTTAATTTCAAATAATTACAATAAAAATATATTAGATAAACCGCTCGTATAAATTTCAAAAACAATAAAATAAGAGATTTTTAACAGTCATTACAATAAACGAGTACAATAAATCTTTAAAAGATGTAACATTAAACCTTTATTATTCTTTTTCTACCATTTTACGGAACGTTTCGACCATACTAAGTCCTCATCAGCCATATTTAAAAATGAAATAAAAACCCTTAACAATAATTTACATGAATATATTAAAAACTTTGAAATTAATTTCGGTATAAAAAAATGTATTAATCATTTCATCCACAATCAATATGCGTTATTAACTCAACCATGTTATACTGAATCAAATTGTAAAACGTATATAAATGTAGATCTAAATCAATTCTTTGATTAACAACGAGAAAAAATAGTCAATTGGTCAGAAAAGATAATCCAGTCAGTAAGTACAGTGATAACATTATTTCCAATTGTACATGGTTATATGTTCGAAAGACACTTGTAACTTGGTGCAGAACGAATAATAAAAAATGGTTAATAAGAATTATAACAACTTAAACTCGAGTTCTCTTACAAATGATGTGAAACGATCTTCACCGTACAGACAATAAATCGCAAATGCTGCTGATTATGTGCGACGGTGTCGGACGACCAAAGAGAAACATACTACATGCATTTTTATTGTTAACAAAGTCATTCAACAGATAAACATATAGGTCGAGAGATTCTGTATCCTTTTTTAAATTTATACTATTAACCTGCTATTTAATATGTGTTATAATATTTCCGAAATAAGTCTCTTATTATAATTCGCTTCTGAGTCTAATATTTTTATATTCTTCCAATTAAAGCTATGGTTATAATATAACGAATGCTCTGTTACAACAGAATGTCTGGATGAATCTACTTTCTTATTATTAATATGCTCATTTATTCTCGTGTTGAATCTTTTCTTAGTCTATCCTACATAAGAAGCGTCACAATCATTACATAAAATCTTATACACTACGTTTTGATATTATTATCAAAAAATTCTTTCTTATCTTTATGAACTTTTATCAATTTGTTTAACTTATTAATGCATCTGTAACCCACATCATAGACTGCTTTACTAATCGTACGTATGGCGGATGTGTAATACCGTGGATGGAAGCATGAAGAATTTGTTTTTATTATTATTTTCATGTTCATTGCTCTGCAAATTCTCATGTGCAACCTTTGATGAAAGAAGTTTTTTGATATTCATTATTTAGAAGTACTTCCGTAACCATTTCTAAATTTTTCTAATAGAATTTTGATGACACTAAATTACATGAAGCAACCATGATTATGTTGTCATATCAGAAATAAAAGCTGACATTGATATTCAGTATATTCAAAGCCTTCTTCTCAAGATTCTGCATGACTAAGTCAGCCACAATAGGCGAGAGTGGAGATCGGGGTTCCATACGTTTATTTGTATACAACATTGTTAAATTTAAAATAGGTGGAAGATAATACAAATTCGACTCATAAATTCAGTCTTAGGAATTGAAATATTATTTTCTATACTACCGTTATTAATGTTGTTAATTACGAAATTCTGAGGAACATTAATAAATAAAAATGTAACATCCAGCGAAATCAAAATGTCAGACTCTTAAGACTCTTTCTAGAAAGCTATTTAAAAAGATCAAAACTGTTAGGCGTTTCCCTCGGATTTTGAGGCATATTTTTGATAATTGTCTTATGCAAGAACACAATCAAGGGGTACAAAATTATATTAATAGACGAGACAATAATTCTGAGCGGGTGATTTTTTCTTTATGAATTTACAAAGGCCATATGTCAAAAGAAGATAGGGAGAACGAAGAGAGAAGTTGTGTCTTTTTTGAAATGATATTCGCTGTCCAATCATTTTTTTAACATATTCAAATTCCTTTCAATTGTTTTGAATGGATTCTTCTTAACTAAGATATACGTATTCGTATCATGCAATAACTCCTCCATTTTTTTATGTACTCATTTTTATCTAATGAAATCGTGACGTTCCCTTTATCCCCACGAGTAAATATGACGTTAGAATTCATTTTACAAAATGATGTCGTTGCTTTGTAGAATGATAAAATTTCATTCTCAACGTCTGTGTTATAATCCTTAACTATGAAACTACCAAGTTTGGAAACAACTGCTGATCGAATCTTGCTTTTACAAGTATCATTAAAATTTCGATTATTGTTTTCAAGATCCTTAATGAATTTATGTATATATACAGCATATTTTATCAATCAATTGGTGAGAGATCCAGAATTATTGCCCAGTTGCAATAGCCTCGAAACGAAAGAAGGAATCAGTGTACGACAAATTTAATAATAATTAATAAATCATTTTTCATTCTAAAGAATTGATTTTTTTTATTAGCGTAATTTATACTTAGATCATAGGATCTATAGAGATATTTATTTCTTGACTGTTATTAAATTCCTGCGAGAGACATTCAGAATTGCCTACCTCACTATTGACTCTGGAACAGCAATGAAACTCTACACTACAGGTGTTATAGACCTAGTTACCTCGTATCATCAATATTCTTTTTTCAACTTAGCCAATTAAACTTCTCTTTATGCAAGTTGACTTGTCTCAACCAAAAATTATTAAAGGAAACAGAATCGTGCTTCTGAGCATCTCTCCAAATAGCATATAAGGGAAGAGAGTTGGATACATCATAGGAAATATAAGATAGTGATCTGTTTAATTGATATCTAACGTCTGTGTAAATCAAAAATTTCGATCTCAAGTATCTCTTCTTCTAAAAACCTAACCGCATAATTTAATTTAACATTTACTTTACAATCAAAATTCTATTAGAAAAATTTGGAAATGGTTATGGAAGTACTTCTAAATAATGGATATCCGTTAAAAATAATATTTAAACAGATCAATTCGAGAGTCAAAAAACTTTTTTCATCAAAGGCACATGAGAATTTGCAGATGAACATGAAAATAATAATAAGAACAAATTCTTCGTGCTTCCATCCACGGTATTACACATCCGCCACGTATGATTAGTAAAGCAGTCTATGATGTGGGTTACAGATGGATGCATTAATAAATTAAACAAATTGATAAAAGTTCATAAAGATAAGAAAGAATTTTTTGATAATAATTTCAAAACGTAGTGTATAAGATTTTATGTAATGATTGCGACGCTTCTTATGTGGGATAGACTAAGAGAAGATTCAACACGAAAATAAATGAGCATATTAGGTGTACAATTTTGCTTCCGTTTTTTTCCGACATTCGAGGCTTTATTGTAAAAAACTGGTTATTCATTTATGATTCAAAGTATTGTCCATCGGTGGCCATTACTTTCTCCCATCTTTCAGGTAGCGTACGAATCTCGCGTCGAAAAACCTGGTCATCTTTTGAGGCTATCCACGAATCGATCCAATTTTTTACTTCTTCATAAGACCGGAAGTGCTGGTCAGCCAGGCCATTGATCGAAACAAGTGATAATCAGAGGAAGCAACGTCTGGAGAATACGGCGGGTGGGGTAGGACTTCCCATTTCAACGTTTCCAAGTATATCTTGACCACTTTCGCAACATGGGGTCGAGCATTGTCATGCTGCAAAATCACTTTATCGTG
>Ga0157364_1004552_pt1 | contig 13868 bp, 5 predicted proteins | sample AttsexASBM2_FD_111476 | JGI IMG/M metagenome (GOLD analysis project Ga0157364, IMG submission 111476) | Fungus gardens microbial communities from leaf cutter ant in Ribeirão Preto, State of São Paulo, Brazil - Atta sexdens ASBM2 | ecosystem: Host-associated > Fungi > Mycelium > Unclassified ... | reverse complement strand
GTGTGTGTGTGTGTGTGTGTGTGTGTGTGTGTGTGTGTGTGTGTACACACACGCCTTAAAAATTTCTCTCTTCAGAAAGCGCGAAGATATATATTCGTAATTATATATTAAGATATATATTCGTAGATTGCACGCAGTTAACTTTCTAGCTCAATTGTAGCCGGAGAAATATCTTAAAGGGATGCTGGAGCAACAACTGAATTTGATCGAAGTCGATAGTACAGACTTTTTTTAATTCCATAATAATGACATCTTTTATTCATTTCTTATACATAATTTATATCGTTCGTCTCATTCAAGCACGTTCATCTGTCCTTATCAAATACATATTGCAACGCCATCTTGTAAAATCAAACATCTATTGCTACACTGTTAAAAATGTCATGAAATTTTATGTACTTTTAAGTTATATAAATTAAATTCAATTTTATGACACTAAATTAAATGTATCTACAACTGAAAAGTGTATTTGTGTACATGTACATGAAACATTTGATGTACTTTTCATAAAATTTTATAAAATTTAATACATTTTTTAATTAAAATTTTTGTAGATTTGCATGAAATTTAATGCAAGTAAACGTTAAATTTAAGTTATTTATAACTTCATTTTCATTGACAACATTAAATATTTTTAATACCTGCTTGAAATTTGCTTTCATTATATATAACGGAAGACAAACTTCTTTTTTAACAGTATAGACACAATTATTGTTTTGTTTAGCATTCCGAATTTTCGCTCGTATACATGTCGTGTACACGTCATTACACGCAGATCAATGTAAATCGTTCTTTTGAAGCTTTTAATCTTAGGGGCAGTTAAGCTTAGGGCAATATTTATACTCAATTCTTATATTCAAGATCGTCTTAAAAACAGTCTTAGAACGTATCAATCAGACGGTCGTATTAGCGTCTTAAAACATTACTTACAACAGTCTTGAAATAAGAACAGACTATGAATACCGGCCTTAGTTACATAAACTCAGTAATGTTTGTACATGTTTGTAATACGCTTATATGCTGCACTATCGTTCGATCCACACGAGCTATAAAATTTTTGTTTTAGAAGAAAACATCAGGTAACAGTTTTACGAGTTAATAAAATGTAAATTTTTAAATTGTTAAAATTTTTTAAATTTTTTAAATTTTAATACAAAATCTATTGCAGCATTACCAAATTTTGCTGCAATGCAATCTATTTTAATCCTGTAAAAGAATATTTTATTTCGTTCAGTAAATTCGGAGATTTATATCGATCTGCAAAGTCCTGCCGAACAATTTGGCCATTCCGGCATCCCTTTAAGGAGATTCTAAAGTCATCTGTATTACCGAATAAACCATATGCTTTTTGTATAACAAAAACTTTTTCTTCTCTTACTCATTTGAAAATCCTTTCCCATGATTAAAATATATGCATTAATACATGTTTGTGAGGTGGAGTCTATGCTGAGAACTCAAAAAATTTCGAAATTGAGATCTTTACCATTTCTTAGTCCAATATGGCACTCTAGAGCTGTCACGTTTTGAGAACATTTGCTCATATAAAAACAATCAATACTTACAAAATAATAGTCCACAGACTAGTTGTTTGAAGAAACAGTGTGATGTTTTTAAAGTTGTACTTACAATTAGACGTCTAATTAAAATTTATTTTTTATACGAAAATTTATGTGTATATGTAACGTACATACGCGAGTGAGAAATTAATGTAGTGATGTCAATGACACGTAAATTGTCTGTGTGTAAGTGTTATTTTCAATATGACTAATCATCTTTAGGATCTCCTCAAGCGCGTATCACAACATAGACCTTACGAAAGAATATGATCAAATTCACAAATATAATAGAACAAATATAATAGAAGTTTCAGATTTTTCATCTGTTTTGTTATGTTTTTATTATTAGAAATTGATGTTTATTAGTATTATTATTAAATCTCAATTAGAATTATGAAAACTATATTTAAATTTTTAAAAATCATGTTTGAAGTACAGAATACAAATCCGCCTTACGATAGAGGAAAATTCAAAGTTTTTTTATTTATAATTTAAAGCAGGTTTGTTCAATTTTAGCTTCGGAAGTAAAACGCAAAGCCATCGATGCAAAAGAAATCAATATGAGTACGATTTTGGGAACTGCTGATACACATCTGACCAATATTCTATTCAATATATAATACTGTTATCAATATTATACAATCCCCGAAATCTTATTCACATTGAATTTTTTTGCGTCGATGGCTTTGTTTTTTGGCTTCGAAACTAAAATTGAACAGGCCTGATTTAAAGTCTCATAGTATCAATCATACAGATTGTACAAAAATTTTTGGATCGGGTTCAAATGGGACTCATAATTGAGAGTTAAATTAATGATCGATGTAATCTATGATGTTATTATTTCAGCTTTAGTTTATAATTGCATTTCAAGTCCGACAATAAGAATCGCGAAGTTTATATAACTGAAAGATGTATTTAAACATTTATACATAACTATTATCAGGTACCACAAAATAATCTATAAGTCTCAATTATATTTGGCCCTTCTTTATTTATTTGTTAAAAACTGATTTATGCAGTGTTTGCAAAAATTGAAAAAAAAGAAATTCACGAAAGAGACGAGATATAGATATCCTGCGAGATACATCGTCAGAATTCAGGGTTAACGAGTATGCAACGTGATAAGTAGAATAATAAGGGCAATTACAATAGAATGGGCGTAACCGCTCTCTGGTTTATCTCCGGAATGCAGTGACAGTTCCATTTGGCCCCGCTATTCAACCAGCGTAGGAGTTTTTTCAGAAGCAGCTCACAAATATTTCCCGACCTTGCGGTTGCGGCCTGTCCATGCGATTTGTTCACGCGGGATGATAGACGCTGCAAATTAATTCGGGCGCATCCCATTCGGGCAGTAGATACGCGACGGTGATCCCAGCGCGATAAACGCGCTTAATATCTTACAATTCAAGTCTCGTTGGCGTCTCTAGCGATTAACGCATGTTTCTGTAATTACTTAACCCGTCGGTAACGAACCGCACAAAGTTCTCTTGCACATTCCTCCCGGATGCTGAGAGACGTCAGTTCGGTCGATCAACCGTAATTATGCAATACAGAAATTAACTGCGCAAACGAGGTTTTTAGTTGAAACTGAATTAATTGAATTATGCAGTTTGCGTCCTAGTTGCGTCTAGTTAACAAAAATTTGGCCGATCAACTGGAGAGTCCGCAATCGTACAGACCCTACCCACATAGCACATTAGGTCTGTTTTTTGTGACTGATAGTGTGGAACTTAAAGTGACATAGATATATAATTGATATTTGGTGAAAGCGAGAAAGAAAGTTCTAATGCAATTTAATATAGGAATAAAAAACGGACCTTTTATTTGACAGATCTTTTATTCTAAAAAACGTGAAACATTCTCTGGATGTTTTTAGGACGTACCTTAAAGATTTGTTGTACGGATCGCAACTTAACTAAATCTCTGTTTTCTTGCAAATTTCAATCGCGAAGATTAGACATATCTGCACATTACATATTTTATCAAAAGGACATTCTGAAAACATTCTCAGAACATAAAATATTCTATAGACGGTTTTACGCTTTCCTTGTGTATGAATAGTCGCAATTTAGCTAAATCCCTAAAATCTTCTGCGAACTATGGACCCAGATATTTTGCTCCTATCGAAACTCGGTTTTAATTGATTGGAATATTTACGGGACATAGCATTGATCACGCCTCAAGATAATAATGCGATGACACGCTGCATGTATACTATATTGATACATTCCGACACATGTGAGAGTGCGATCGTATTGCGGATTCCGCGCATTGATTACGCCGTTATGTCGTCCGCAAACGCTACCCCACTGAATAACTCCTGAATTCCGTTCTCTGTTTACACCGTCCTAATGATTAATTCATGCACGTTATTCTGGATGCAGTCCGCGTTGAGATCCGACTTCTTGTATGTGCGAGTACGGACAATGTGCAATGGAAACTGGATGACTTCGCTAAATTCATTGAGTGTGTGGACTGTGGACGCTTAATGGCGGAAACTGGAAGCAAGCGTATCTCTTATCATTTAATCGAGGCTACTCTGCAATGGATGTTTCAACATTTCAACAAAATTTTTTCTAGGACGTCTCTCAGAGATTCAAATCATTATCTCTGTTTGATTAATCGCACTTTCTTTATATAATTGATTTTTTACTGATTTTATATAAATCACTTCATATAAATTTTAAAAGAATATATAATTTTTTTTATTTAGTATATATATATATATATATATATATATTAATTATATAAAGAAATGTATATATATATATATATACATTTTTTATTGTAAACATTGCGTTTAAAAAATTTATGAATAAATTAAGTTTATCAAAAATTATTAAAATTATAATTATATATAGAAATAATTATATCTATATAAATTATTTTTATATAATTTAAATAATTTTTAACATGATAGTTGAAAAAAGGAAAAACTTAAACTGTTTCGACTAAAATATTATCGGATTAAAATTTTTCACATCGTTTATACACTTTAAAACGACTGAGAAGCTCGTTCACATTCTGTTCCCTTCAATCGCAAATTACTATCGCGAGTTTCAGTCACTTCTTGGCGCAATGAAACGCAATGAAACTTCAGACATCATTAACGCCCGATCAAAGCAATTTTTTTTCGAGAAAAATGGAACGTCTTTCGATAGTCTTTTCAGCGCCCTGAGGAAACGCGCGGCAGGAAATCATCCAACGCAACGACGTACCTGAATCGCAAGATGCGAACGGTAATTCGATTTCCGTCGATCGTTATTTCTATCGAGCGTTAATCGACCGACGCGGATTTCCAGACGCGGAAAAAGCGAATTCGTGCGACGATAACGGGTCGTTTCGTTCCCTCAACGGAGATATCGTTTAATTTATGAACGCGCAATTAAGTCAGCCATTTCTTGTGAGGCGAGGTCAATCCATCGAGAAGACTTACTCATCCTCTCGCTCCCTATCCCCCCCCCTTCTCTCTCTCCTAAAACCACGACGACATCACGCAACTTCCCACTTCCGCACTTCGTCGCAGAGTTCTGCTTTCACTTTGCAAATTATTTCCGAATCATTTCATTCGCTATCTTTCCGAACGTCATCGGCCGGGATAAACACCGGGAAGAGAGCGAGTAACTTATATTCGAGAATTCGTACTCCGGACAGAGTGCATATGCGCATACGCGACAGTTCACTCAATTACAGCTACGCTTACTCGAGAAGCGGAAATATATAAAATAAAAAGCTTATCCTCTTTTTAGATAAACTGGCAAAAATTCAGAATTACAAATACACACATTTTCAAGATAAATTGAATAAATATATATACATTTGTTTTGCAAAGATTCACATGTAAAATAACGTAGATAGAAATGTAAATAATACATAATAATAGATAACAACAAAAATAAAATACATTCTTGAGATAATTCTTGTGTAAAAATATTTTATATAAATATCATTATGATGTATTTTTTAATATATCATAGATCATTTATGATTTCTGTAATTAAATTAATTTTTGATTAACTAAGTTTATCAATTTTAAATTGATAAATCATTATAGTTTAATTTTTTAATCTTTATATAAGAAATTAACGCTATATATTTAATTTTTTGACAAGTTTTATTTTTAATATAAATACGTAGTTATTTCGTAATTAGAATTTTAGATAATATATAAACTATATATTAATTATATATTATTGACTGATTTAATTATCTTCGTTCCGTTAAGTTGTGCATCGGCAGCAAATCGATCAAAATTTCGTAGTTCTAAATAAGAAATTACAAAAAAAGGCTGAAATCATCGGAAAGTTTTCCGGAAAGAAGAAGTGAAAATGTAATCGTCAATCGTCAATAGTAGATTATCGGCACAGAAGTTTTAACTAATTGAACTGATCGTCTTGAAAAAACTTTTTTTATACAAGCTTTGAATAATTATGTCGTTTATTCAGATATGTATTTCCTTAACTTTATACTAACGCATCTTTATTCAATTCAAAATTCTCATTTTCTACATTATTTCCTCGTACTCAGAACAACATATTTTATTTTTAATCTAAAAAGTTACATTAATACCAGCAAAATTAAAATCAATATAACTCGTTAAAATACGATAAAATATAATTTAAATTTGTCACGCTATAGTTATCTATTTAATTGTTATGAAAATAACGTGTCGAAAAATAGAGACTCATATTAATATAGACTTTAAAACTTGACAAAGACTGCGAAATAGCGGCTCATTAGATTGCCGCAAAAATCAAGCTCCCAAATATTAAGATATTTAGGAATATTGCTTATCAGTGGTGCATGGATTTCTGGAATAAATTGTTCATACTTACAGATATGAGTTCTCCCTATCCCAGGATACTATCTCCGTCACGACGAAATAGCCGGAGGTGAGGGCAGTAGTGATCGGCCTGCCGCTGGTTGCATTCGTAACAAGCACAATGTGTCGCCAATTGCTACCATTCTTCTGTATCTGCGGTAATATCAGAAGAAACGACATACCATCCTCGCTGAATGTAGGTGCTTCAAATTGCTCTATCCAGCCATTTGTCTCGCTATATGAAAGCGTCTAAGAGCAATCAAACAATCCTGGTTAACAAATTGCGTTCTGTCAATTTATTTAAGATATATCGTCGTGCATAAAAAAGATGTAAAGATTTTCTTGCGTTCGATGTGATGTATCACACATACACACACGCGCGCGCGCGCGCGCGCACACACACACACACACACACACACACACACACACACACACATCTGTATATTCTTGAAAAATTATTTCTTAATTTTTTCCATATAGAATATCTAATTTTTTTTTTCCATTGCTTTTAATTTTTTTATTGATAAAGATACATACATTTCTTGTATGTCTCTTAAGTTTAAAATTTTGATTGAGAAAAAATTTTACAATATATTTTTATGAATATTATAAGTGCAATTGAATTGAATATCATACTGCAGTGTTATTTCCACATTGTGACGTTTAAGGATTGAATCGACATTGTATTTTTCACGAAAATATACGAGTTAAAATAAAGCGTATTAATAAAGCGATCCATGAAAAAGGAAACTATTTTCCCCTTTAATAACACAAAAAATATACGATTAGTCATACTTCATAATTACAACTTCTTATAAGAAGTTTTTTCCATATTTTAACGCAACAGCTAATTCGCATGTTCAAAGTAAAAAAAATATTTCGCAAAAGAATTATTTCTCGCAATATAAAGTTAATTTCACACTTCTAACGCGAAATTACATTCATCACAGAATTTTGTAATACGAAATCTTTACCGATATTTGGAAATTTGTAACGTCCAAGTTTCCCCAGAGAAACAGTCGCGAAAGACTTGCGCGAAAGTGCGAATTAGCTGAGCCGCAGGCAAGCGCGCACTAATTAAAGTACTATTGCCTAATTAAAGGAAGAACGCTTGTCTAAATTAAGATTCGCGGAAACTCGAAGAAAGAGAATGAAGAATACAAAGAAAGAGAGAAAGTGGAATCTCCATAAAGAGTACTATCAAACGAATCCCTTCTCTCTTTCCCTCTTCTTCTCCTCCTAATTCTGTTCAGAAGATTGTCTTTCTCGCGTGAAAATGAAGAAATACCTACTGTCGTGCAATTTGGCACCAAACTGTCGACATCGCAAAGTTGGAAATACGCCCTATTCTGCACCCGGTTCATCCAAGTTGCGTATACGAGACTGTCCGTGGGAAAGTCCACCGCTGACAGAATTCTTTCAGAGGTAGACAGTTCTGGCGGATGTTCGATCTCCACCAAAGTCACGTTACCTTGCACCACCATGTCGAGGTCGATGCAAAATAGTTTAACTGTTGGATTGGTTGTGCCGCTCTGGAACGGAAAGACAGATTTCTCGTAAAGACGGATCGACGTCACATATACCGATGGCAAAGTAGCGAGGTAATGGAAGATTATCGAATCTTCTATTATATATAGTAAATAGATAGCAAAGAAAATAGTGCAAAGAAAATATATCAATAAAAGAAGACATAGCAGTTAAATCGATTTACTAAATAAGACATTCATCGCGCAAAAATATTATTAATATATGAAATACATTCTTGTTCCTATTTAATACTGAGAAAAGTTACATTTGATATTTATGACTGTAATTGCATAAAATATGGAACTCTCTTTTTGTTATTACTATAATGTTATTATTATAATGTTAATAATAATTATATTTATAATATACAGGGTATCTCAAACTTTTTGACATACCGCTTGTGAGGTAGATTAAATTAATTGTAAGTCAAAAAATTTTATAATTTTCACAATAGTTAAAATATTAATTTCTTAAAAATTGTTGAATATGCGAGTAAAATTGACGCATAAAATAACTTTAAGATATCTTTTAGAATTCTTTGTGAAATATCTTAAATATGTTTCTTAAAAAACTCTTAAAGATAACTTAAAATTGCTTTATATATCGATTTTTACTCATTGAGTAACTAAAAAAAGATTACGGAAATTGCAAAATGGTAGAATAGTACTTTTTGATTCAGTCCGCTCTATCTGCCTACAACCATGACGTACCAAAAAGTTTAGGACATTCCATATATGATTATAATTATATATACACGGAAAGAGAACAATTGTTCAAAAGTAGAGTATCAATAATAAGAGTACGGATAACAAAGTAATGATCAGCTAAATTGAGGCAAAAGCGGAAGTCGCATACCCATGTGTACTATCAGTGTACCATTTACATAGCCATTTACACTGTTACCAGCGAGTTTTGTGTACGTCAGAGCTGTCAGGAGTGAGTGATTCGTTTATTATTATCATATCATTTTATTTAGCGAGTTCAATAAGAAAAAAAAGTGGTGAATGGCGAGCGGATTGCAGTAGAATTATATATTCTTTTAATGAAATAAAAACATGACTTTCTTATGTAATCATTATAATTTAACCTATTTGTGTTTTGACACATTAGAGCTACAACGCCTGAGTATGTAGCAGATTATTACACAAACTTTATCAAAAAAGGTTATAAAATGTATCATTTTCTACAAGACCAAAAAAGAAGAAAAATTTGGACTATACGACGATAAGATTGGATTCCGTCTGATAATTCGATGTTATGTGAGGTTAGAAAAAATTTGCTTTTATGATTGATTTGATCGGAATGCCGTCAATCACGTAGTTGACTATCTCTTCGTCTATGAGAACCTTGTTGGCTAGAATAATTTTTTGTGACAATATTCCGCAAATGTCTCATCGTACTGCCACATTTTGTTTTCAAACTGTCTTCTTAGCGTCAGTTTCTCATTGTCCGTCTATGCGTCTTAGTAATTCATCGAAAGACAAAGAAATATACGTAGGCACTGAGTGAAACCACTCCTCAGTGTTTCCAATTAACTTCGCTCCTAGCAAAAATTTAGTCATCCAACTGATATGTGCTCGTCGCACCATCAATAATTGTTCCTTTCAACAATGATGAAGTCTTCTTACTGTCAAACGACGACATTTTTTTTAGATTGATTAGGTTAACCTTGTGTTTTGCCATCCTCGTATTGGCATTACGCAGCGGCGAAAGTCGATTCCATATTCGAACGCAACTGTTCATTCTCTCGTAAGTTCGATCTCGAATCGTAATAATTCTCTCTCTCGCTTATCGAGTTCATGTTCTTTCTGCAACAGACTCGCAGATAGATCCTGCGAAGTTTCTTGGAAGACGAACAAGGAATGTAATATTTTTTTCGTGACTTTTTTTTATTATAACAATATAAGAAGGGATACACCGTTACGTAGAACGAGTTTATCAGGTAGGAACTACATACAAGACTAATATTACGTGCTTAAGGTACATTTCTATTGCTGAGGAGAATGTAAGATTCCCCTCATAATCACAGATTATGCGCTCATATATTAGATTATTTAGCTTATAACTAAAGATCATAAAATAAAATTTTACTCTTCATCGAATCGCGCAAAAACATATAAATAATATCGCGCAAAAACATATAAATAAGCTAGATTGACAACTATTGAACAGATCAATAAAAACTAATCTAAAACAGCAGACAATTATGAGAAATATCTTTTCTTAATAGTTAAATATGTAATAACATAAACTATAATAACTTAAATTAAGGTAACATAAAATAAAATAACAATTACATGTCGCTGCGTTGACTTAAATTAAATCAAATTAACATAAATAAAAGAACGAAAATTAGAACATTAAATAAGATCTTATCAATAAAACGCAGATAAACGTATTTAAAATATAAATTGTATCCTCATTAATTGTAGCCATGAGATATTCGATAGGGTAAGGGAGGAGGCCTCGTCCTGACCAGGGCATTTTGCAATACCTGTCTCTGTTCCGTAAGCACTACATTCGCAAAAGACATGATTTGAAGTTTCACATACGTCGCATCTACACAAACAATGAAGAATTCATATGCCGAAGCGGAAAAAACTTTTCCTTAAGGATGTGTGGCCCGACCTAATTCTATTAATAGTCGCAATTGTCCTTGGCTGTTTTCCAGCTAGGACACAAAGATATTACATTGTGTTCCACTGTGTAAAGTATTTGTTGAACGCAGTTTAATTTCATAGTGTAACACCAGAATGCATTGCAGTCTTCCATTCTATTCTTATAATTATATTTAGCGTGTCAATAATAGATTTATTTAGATTGATTTTTATTTAGATTTAAATTATAATTTTTTCAGAATTGACTATTTTTTTAGGTTTTATTGCAAAATAAGTACGACAAATAATTTTTTGAAAAGTTGGTAATATTGACATATTTTACACGCTCGTTCTTAGCTTTTTACGAGCAATTTTGTCGAGCAATGTAACACTGTGTCATAGTTGGAACACTTTGTGTAAGACACAGTGTTACACTGTGTTACCTATGTACGTTGTTGGAAAATACCCATTCTCTTTATTTTAAATTTCCTGAACCAAACATGTTTGGACTCCAAACATGTCAACATCAAATAGTTATTATATTATCCTGCACCGCGAATAAGCGACTGATCGCTAGCCCACCCAAACAATTCACTGTATATCTGTCGGTTCCATAGATTTGAGAATTCAGAAACTGGGATTCTCAGTTTCTGTCAGAGATAATAGCCTCCCTAGCCAGTCTATCCGCTTGTTCGATAAAATCCCTATATGGTTAGGAATCCATATGAGCTTGACTTCAATTCCCCTGCATCAAACGAAAGATGCTATCCCTAATAAAGAGAATGAGATTTATCCCAGTGATCAAACTGTGCGTTCACTGCAAGGATCGATTTAGAGTCCGAAAAAATAGTTAACTTGGACTACCCGTAATTATATCCTAGTTCCAGAGCCGTGAGAATCACCATTGCTTCGAATATGAAGAGACAAAACTCGCACATCTATATCCTTCGGAGATATAGATACCACTGCAAAACTAGCATATTGCGAGTTTTCTACACATGTCCATCAAAAGACATATGGATGAACTAATCTCTTCGTTGAATAATCCTAAAAAAGTGACATCAGCACCATTTATGTACGCCTATCAAAAAATTTATCATCTTCAAGGTTAATCTCTGGATGAAAAAGCAAACCATCAAATGAGTTTGAAAAGCACAACGGATCATCATGGTTAGGAAGGTAATGCTTTTTAGCTACGTCTACGTCCTTCTGAGCTACATAATCGGAACTCGACTAACGCAGTCGCATTGCGTGGGAGTTTCTGCCAATTCTCTAAGCTTTTCCAAGGATTCAAGAAAGTAACTTCTAGAGTTGTTGCTAGTCTAGACAGGAAATTTCTCTCTATCGGAATCTAATCGGAATCTAACAAGCAGGGGAGACTCCTTCACCTCATACAGAATAACATTAATTGGAGTACTCTGTCTATAACCCATGATCGACCTAAGAGCTCGGTACTGAATTCTTTTAAACTAAAGTAAAAGCTTATTCGAAAGATGAAACCCCCATATTCCAGTCTAGATCTAATTAAGACGTTAAATTAATTTAGTAACCTTGGATTGGAGCCTCACTAAAGATGCTCGATGCACTTTATAATTCGTAATGGACAATGACTTTTGATATAATTAACGTGAATAGATCATTAAATTAGATTGTAAATCCTTTATTTTATCAGAATTTGCAATTACTTCTCCCTGAATCGAAAAAGATCTTTTATTATACTTAACTATGTTATCATGCTTGACTTGAGCTTTAAGAGCTTTATTATTCTTGCTAAATACATATAACTTAGTCTTCTCTCTGCTGACAAGATCAAGGTTATCTAACGCAGCAGAAATGTCAGCTGCACTTTCGATTCTATTCAAAGATTCCTCGACCGAGTCCATAGCAGAAAATATGCACACATCGTCTGCGTACTGAATTATCTTGCACTCTTAGGAGTTGATCTTCTCCAATTCGGAGGCGTAAATACGAGGGCAAGTCAATAACTTTTTAGAAAAACACATTTTTCTTTATCGATTCATTTTTATTTTTCAACATAATCTCCTTTCAGCTCGATACACTTGATCCAACGATTTTTCAAGCCGTCTGAATAATATTATTTGTCTAATCCTTCAAAATAAGCCTCTGTTTCGACGATGAGCTGCTCTCTGGTAGTGAATCTCTTTCCTCCGAACCATTTCTTTAGATTTGGAAACAGAAAATAGTCGCAAGGGGCTAAATCTGGCGAATATGCTGAATGGGGAAGCAATTTGTAGCGGAATTCGTTGAATTTGGCCATCGACCAAATATGGTGCCGGGCACGTGTAAACTCGTGCATTATCTTGATGACGGGAAGAGCACTTTCATCTTCGCCAAATGGGGACGTTTTTTCTTTAAAATGTTGTTGAAACGGTCCAATAAGACTGTGTAGTAATCGCCATTGATCATTTGCTTCGACGGAAGATAATCGATATGAATTATACCGCGTGCATCCCAAAAAACTGTGGTTATCATCTTTCAGGCCGATTTTATGATCTTCGCTTTCTTCGGAGCTGGTCCAGTGAAATCCATTGTTTTGATTGTTCCTTCTCGGGTATGAAGTAATGGATCCATATTTCGTCCACAGTAATGAAGCGACGCAGAAATTCATCTGGATTACGTTGAAATATCTCCAAACATTATTTTGAAATCGTCACACGGTCGCGCTTATCGTGATCCACAGCGAGCAAATGCGGAACTCATCTTGCCGATAGCTTTTTCATACCCAATTGTTCGTGCAAAATTGAAATCACTGTGCCATGTGATATGCCTGTGGCCTCAACAAGCTCGCGCACTTTCACTCGTCGATCAGTCAAAACAATATCGTGGATTTTTTATCGATGATTTCTGGCGTAGCAGTTTCAATTGGACGTCCCGAACGAGGTGCACATGTGGATGTACGACCACGCTTAAATTCATTCACTCAATTGTATACAGTCGCAAACGCTGGTGCAGATGTGCTATGAATATTATCCAATTCAGCTTTGATTTCTTTCAACGTTAAACCTTTCATATGTAGATGTTTGATCACTGTACGAAACTCGTTTTTTTTCATTTTGCAAAAAATACAAAGATTGTTTGTTTTAATCGTCTATAGAAATGAAACCACGCGATGAATTTCGCTCAAAATGTGACAATAATCAACTGAGAGATGCTGTCAAAAAGTATTAGGTGTACAACTTTGTTTCCGCCGTTTTCCTATAGATAGCTTTAGTGATAAGTGGGGGTCGAAATAAATAGATCATAGACGTCATACAATAAACTTGGGCATCTGTCAACATAATCCCATAGAAACATTAGTCGATTTGTGTCTGCATCATAAAGTTATTCTCGATTAAAAATGTCAGT
>Ga0157364_1004551_pt1 | contig 13869 bp, 7 predicted proteins | sample AttsexASBM2_FD_111476 | JGI IMG/M metagenome (GOLD analysis project Ga0157364, IMG submission 111476) | Fungus gardens microbial communities from leaf cutter ant in Ribeirão Preto, State of São Paulo, Brazil - Atta sexdens ASBM2 | ecosystem: Host-associated > Fungi > Mycelium > Unclassified ... | reverse complement strand
TATATATATATATATATATATATATATATATATATATATTACGATCTTGGCGTACGCTGATGTATCCATTTCTGAAGATACGACGAGGGGACATAATAATCCTCAATGAAAGGGAGAGGAAATACTTGATCGATGTATCGTATCGATAACTCGTCGACAGGATGCATTTTGAACGTGCGTTGCGTGCGCGGGCCAATTAGGATTTCAAAATATATTACTTCGCACATGTAATTTGACGTCGAAACATTTTCAATGCATTATCGTTATGCACCATTCCGCTATTTCTCCCGTTATACGATACATCTTCCAAACGAAAGTAAACGATGTAATTTCGTTTTTTTAAATCATAATTAAAATTAGGAATATTATATAACATACAGCACAGATCATTTCAACAACAGTGCAACGTTCCAGCAAGCTTCTGTGCTGTACGAAAGAGCTTTGCAATAATCAGCAATGTATCTTTAATGATAACATTGAATGGAAAAGAAACTTTCTAAAAATGGAGAACCCCTGAGATATAACGTATCGGTATACTGATAGAAACGTTGAAAATGAATAACTTTTTGCCGATGTCTCGCACGACAAGACGGTTATGCTCGAGTCACATTCTAAGGAGTGGCACGATATTGTTCTAGTTTTTATACATATTCTTGGACTGCAATAATCTTTGCATTCGTTCACGCCATTGTGATCTTCTTAAGAATATCTCGAAGTCATTGTAAAATAATCAAAAACGTTTTTTTCAATATAAGTGCTGACTAAACTGTATATTTTATAACTTTGCACTATCTTGAATGTATTAAAATCGAACTTGCATATATGCGATCATATTTACTATTCTCCTGTAATGATATTTTTTCGCGGTTAGCCGATCAAACCTACGCCACCTACATCAGGGACCGCAATTTCGGCGTGGTTTCACCGACGTGGAGAGATGGCTACCCTCTTCGACTACGAGCCTTGATTAGGCTTCCGGTTAATTAATAACCTCTCGTGCACACACAGCCATGGTCCACGTATGAATATGCATGCGCTGTGTTCTGCGTTTCGCGGTGTGAGAGTAGAGGGGTGTATTCTCACACATACACAAATAGAGAGGGAGACAGCGAGAGGGAGGGAGAGAGAGAGAAAGAGAGGAGAGGGGGGGAGAGAGAGAGAGAGACGGCGAAGTAGAGTTAGAAGCTATGTATGAGGGAGAATAGAGAGATAGAAAGGGAGGATGGAGGAGGTAAAGAAGGGGCCGGCAGAGAGGAAGAGGGTGAGTGGTTGAGGCTACTTATTTGCATTCGGAAAACAAAGGGTGTGGGCCGTACTGTATGCCCTTCGTTCCGCGTAACGAAGGACCACGGGAGTCAATCAAAAGTCTTCTCTCTCGACTTCTTTCTCTCGTGAAACGCGTGTGTGAGAAGTTCGCGCTCGCGACGAGTAATTACCGCGACGTGAGAGCGAATTTTTCAAGACGGAACGACGTTACAGGGGTACGACTCTTTGATGTACGCGGTGCTAATCTCTCTGGATGAAGATAGGGCGCGAATGTACTCGTGCAAATTAAATCAGCTGTAACGAAAGTCACGCGTCTCGACGACTGAAGAAAACGTATAAAGATTTATACTTAAGGTTTATCTTAAGGTACCATTGAATTGCGCTTAGCAGATAGTGATAAAATATATAAATCTCAAAATTAAATCAGGCGTCACAATCATTTACATCTGATTTACGATGTCGCGAGATCTATTGTCGAAATTACGGCTCGCGCCACTACGATACGTTTATATAACCGAAAATGAATTCATCTTGTATGCGTCGTGTTTCTTGGAGTTATAACAAGCAACGAGCGATCCTTGGAGACAATCCCTGGTGCTACCTGATGTTTACAGTCTCGTTACAATTAGCGGGTGTCACGAAGGGGTCAGACGCATCGTATCATCTCACCTCCGCCTCCGCCTCCGCCTCCACCTCCACCAGAAATGTAAGCGAAAAGGTGAAGGATGCCCGAAACGCGGGGAGATGTTCGGCCGACTGGCCGTAGATGTTTGGCTTCTACTGAAATTAAAAATATCGATTCCCATTCGCACGCCGGGCTTCATAGAGGCTCAATTCGTTTCTCTCCTGCAAGACAATACCCATTCTTCCCGCGGACAGTAAGAGGTACAAATTGCAGTTGCATCCCACCCACCACCACTCTCACGCCCCCACCGCCCCGCCTATGCCGCGCAGGAATCCCAAACACAAAGGCTCTCTTTTTCATTTGGCTGCCCCTTCCTGCCTCCCATCCTGTCTCGGTCTATCTCTCAACCCGTGCATCCTTCAGAATTCTCTTGTTGGCGCTCGCTCGTCCAACCTATGCGACCTGTCCAAATGTATGGAGACGTAATGCTATACATAATTGACTAATCCGATGGATTACGCGGGAAAGAGCGGAGCGTCCCCTGCCATCCCTTTCGCGTGTGCACCGAAACCACCTCGGCTGCTCCTAATCGATCGCAATGACGCTCCGGCCAATCAGCCCGATTGGAAAGCACGAATTCGTGTTCTCCGGATTCGTCCGACCCTGATTGAATCGAACGATGTTCGGGGAAATTACGATTCGTCATTTCTGCTAATTGAATGCCGCCAATGGGATGGGGAGAGACAAGGGACGCGGGGAGACACGGTGCAAAAGTAATTCGTCTTTTCGCCGTTGCGTTGGATCAAAGTTTCGGTTTCACTGTTACAATACCAGCAATATGTCTCCAATATCCGCGGCAATCGATGACGAATAAATGAGATTAGCGAACTTTAAACGGCAATAAATTTGAGCGCAAAAAATATTGTCTTATGTCTAATTTGTATGCGAAAATAGTAGTATCGCATTTAACAAACAAAGAGCGATATGACCACCGTAAAAATATCGACGGTAATCCGATATTAACCCCTGATGAATCGAAGAACGTAAGTGGTTCCGTTTAAAGTGTTTCCGCCTCTGATTGCACTGGAATGTGAACAATGAAATAACGTTCAAGCGATATCGAGGTTCGAGTGTATATTCCAATTGCGCGCAGCGATTTGCGCGTATCGATTCGCTCTTACGTTATTTTGTATTATTGCTCGTCGCTAAAACGGATGCCGTCATCGAGATCCACTTAATTTATTTGTCTTCGCAACGATACCCACGCGCCGATGAACGATACGAGTTCGTTAAACGCAACCGTTTACGTGGTCCCTAAAATGTAGTTATGCCAGGTTTTCATGTTCCATTTGTTCGATTTTGCAGTTCCGCAGATTCCGAGAAATATAAGCGCATACAGTTATTGAAGAAACTGCCAATTTTTTTTCAGCGACTATCAACTGAAAGAGATATCTTTAAAAAAGGGTACACTATTTATCAAAAAAGAAAAAAAAAAGAAAAGAAAAAATTTACAAGGCACTAAGATTGTATTTTGATATTGTCTCAATACTGAAAAATATGTATTACGTATAATATACGTAATGAGAACAATAGATTTTTAGTAGTAATATAGTATAGTAGTATGTGTATATATCAGAATACAGTCTAAATCACTGGTTGCGTGTTCTATTATTGTCTTTCACGAAAGAACCGAATTGAGATGCACATTCTAGATCATAAGAGGGTAAGCTGATCCGCGTTTAAAGTTGCAATCGTGACCAGCACCAGCGTCGATATAACCGGCAGCCGATATACCAGGTGTTACGATCAATTTAAACGATATTTTATTCAGGCGGGCCGATCGCTAGTTTTCAATTTGCCGGCTCGTATATATTTCGCGAAGGCTACCCGTGGAAGGAACGTAGGAAGGAGGGCTTCCCACCCTGGAGATGCAATTTCTCGGGGTGGCCCGTCCGTCTGGATCCTCACTCTCTTTTTCTTCATCTCTCTTTCTCCCTTCATCCTCACACGAGTCTTGATGAAAAAATAATAATCCTGAGGGAACGGTCAGTTATGGCGAATGAAATCATCTCGCTCGCCGTCCTAAGTTTGCGTTCCTTGTCTTTGACTAATTTTTATTTTGCCCCCGTTTCGTGCAACACTTCGCAGCCAATCTCCTGCTTCGAGCGATCGGTGATGGAAAAGTATATTCAGTTAAGTGAATTATTAAACCGGTTCGTTATATGCCTTAAACGCTTCAGGCGCGTAACGTGCGTTTCTAATTTCCGTGATTACCTGCAATTTGATACCGCGTCGTCCAGCAACTCGAAAATTGCACCGATACCACGCTGATGAAACATTTAATCGAAATTCTTGACTCTCGTATCGGCTACCTGATTTTAAGATCGCCAAGCTTTTAGGCAATAGTATTATCGTTAATCATATTATACATAAATCATCTGATTTTCTATAGTTCTTTCATATAGTTCTTTCATTTCCTTGCTTATGATCACCTTGGTACTCGAATAAAACAGAATACTTGATGCAAAATTCGGACATGATGGACAAAATTAAATTTGCCATTTTGCTACGCTTTCGCCCTGACTTCGGCCCTTTTCGTAATCGCAAACAAGAAGAACCACAAACAGAAAGGTGCTCAAACCAGATTCGAATGCGTACAGTTATTCAATAGATACGCGTACATAATTACAATATTGTGTTAAAAATAATTCATTATTCCTTTCACTTAGTTTGAAAGTTTGAAATTGAAAATATGGTACAGAACGGATTGCCTACAATAATGTGTGTGTGTGTGTGTGTGTGTGTGTGTGTGTGTTGTGTGTGTGTGTGTGCGTGTGTGCGTGCGCGCGTGCGTGCGTGCGTGTGTGTGTGTGTGTGTGTGTGTGTGTGTGTGTGTGTGTGTGTGTGTAAATATGTATCAATATTAATAGTCATAGGAAAAATAAAAATTTAAAAATCCGCGAAAGTTACACTAATGAAAACAATTGAATAACATATTTGCTTGTCAGGAAAGTAAAGTTAATTCCTATTAACATTCCTGTAACGTGACTATGTATTTCGGAAAGTACCAAGTTGTACAAGCCACGGAACTGAAGGGGATGAGAAAGCGTTTTCTTGAGTAGGTTGGGCACCGCTTTGGGGAGTATGTGTGTCGGGGGTGGTTATTTTAATTACTGTCCGGCGGCTTTAAATTAAAGAGCTGGGTTATTCCGACGCGGACCAGTAGTAGTAGCAGCCCCTCTTCTCTTACCCTTCTACTTCGGTAACCGGTAAGCACACACCCGTCCCATTCTCCCCCGCGCGCTCACGCTTCGCAACCCTGTCTCTTCCTCTTTCGCCTCCCCTAGGCGGCATGGAGAGTGGACCGACATTACAGCCGCCATTCTTTACACCCGGCCAAGTGGCGAGGTTATGTTTGACGCTAACCGGGTAACCGCGCTAAATTGTCTAAACTGCGCCAGATTAAGCGAGCCTCCAACACCGCACCGCGCCCCGGACCTTTCCAGAAATTAACCAACCCTTGCCTTACCACGACCAGTCAAGTTAGGAAGAATTCCAGGAATTGTTTCATTTAGTTGCAGCCTGGATGTTAGATCGGTTTCGAAAACGTTAAACGGAAGATTTAACATTACAGGTAGACGAATGCGAAGATCTTCTTAAATTGCGCGATTTAAATATTATGTAAATTTACAAAGAATTATTCTATCTTCGATAGCGGCTTTACATGACCCCTTAATCAATTTCTATTTAATTAATAATCAACTGTGCTTTTGATATAACTGAGTTTTGATATAACTGAATGGAGATTGTCAAAGAAGTTTCGAGGCAAACGCGAACGGAGAAAAGCAGTACGAATCGAGTAACGCGGGAAAAGGACAAGAGAAGGACAGAAGGTGTTGGTAATCCGCGTGTTGAAGCGCTCTCTCGAGCGGAGATAACGGGAACATACATAATGCAGTGTTTCTTCTACGAGTCTACGACCAATCGCTAGGCGTCTTAAATGAAAATGGGCCAATGGGTTCTCGCGCGAACGGCTTTTCCCCGCGAGCCTTATTACAATACATTAGAATATCGTCCGACTTCCTCACGCAGGCAGGCTCTGAAGAGACTCGCGGTAACTACCACACTATGTCACTTCGAATACAGATGTCCAATTTAAGCCAATCGATAACACTGGCCACTGACATTACGATGATGATTCGCACGTGATTGCTTTTAAGATTAAATCTATAATTTAAGGATTTTTAAATGGCAATCTCCAATTTCGTTATCTCACAAAATGCTAATTAACAGATCCAATTAGATACGCGACGTTTGCAGCCTGCAGGATGTTTTGCTAAATACAAGAATATTATCACAAGAGATCTGTTTACGACTCTGGCCAGAAATCGTAAGAGGAATTTCTTTGACTCGAGTATGTCGCGTCGCAACTGGACTCGGAATCGGCGCGAGGAGGGCACTCGATGTTTAATACATAGGATAGAGCCGATATTGCAACACACGGAGAACGGAGGGTATCTTGCTGACAGGGTGCGAAGTCGCGGCGGCCTCCTAGCGGGACGCGGCACTCAACCAGGGAAGTGTTGTCGGGCTTTTCAGGAGCTTTCAAGTGCTTTCGCAGTTGCCTCGAGTGCCATAAGAGGCTTTTAGAAACGGAGGAGGAAACGGGCTTTTTAATAGGGCCAAGAAGAAACCCTCTCCCACCAAGCGTCTCTACTACCCTCTTAGCGGCCGTCTACAGTCGTTTTTTTTCTTCCGATCTTGTCTCGCGGTCGCTCTATGCGTTCATTCCTTAGGCATCATCCAACGATAATAATTTTCATGATTAATCCTATTAAAATATTGCTTCTTTTTTATACAAATGTAATTTATGAATTTTAATGTACAAATAAAATTTAATTATCAAAATGTGAGAAAAATCTGATGATTATTTGGTTCAAAATATATAATGTAGAAAGAAGAAAACGACGGACTCGTATCTTCGAAGATCACACACCGTAAGAATAAGAGTAATAAAAAAAAGGACAGAGAGAGGGAAAGGAAAGAAGAAGAAGAGATTCAGGATATAAACACGTACACGAACACCAATTTAATTCCTTCTCGGCGATTCCGCTCAGCTCACTATCCAATTACACATAAAGCACTAATCACGCAATTAATCTCAATCTATTTAATAACACCTTCATTACCAGGCACTATAAGTATCGGCCCAGGAAGAGAATCTCCTCCCCCTCATATCCCCCTCCCCCGTCCTTCAATCTCTCTCGCTCCACGATCACTCGTCTATCTCTTTCTCTCGCTGTACTTTCGATCCTTCTCGCAAATCGTCGACACGCCCCTGCTATTCGCATTCCTGCAGAATGCGAATCGCTCACGTGGACGTGCGCTGCGAATGCATCGCGGATTCGAGTTAATTGAAACGGCTAAGACCGATCAAAAATTGCAAATTTAAAATGTCTTTGTATAGCTCGCTGAAAAGATTTATTTGTCACTATTGAAATTATATTATTGTGAATTGAAAGTATCAACATCAATCCACAGTTTGACAGAGAGTCAGTTTCTCTTCTTTCCCAGCTTTTGCAAATTCTCCGCACGTATCACATGGACCGACTGTATCCTTCGTATCTAACGACGGAAATTCTCTTTTAATTTTTTCCCGAAATTCACATAAAGTTCGCTCGGCCGAGCAAAGTATTATGCCGAAGGCAGATCCGGCCCGCGCACGTCCGGCGGTAACATTTCAAACTCGCATTTGCCCGGCTTGAGCCCTAACTTTATCCCGGGGATTTCGAAGCCTCGCGATGCGACAGCGTGTACCGGTAAAACGACATTCCAATGGCCACTGCCGGCCGGAAAGGAAAACTTTTGCGCTGGATCGACTTCCGCATCGCGCGCCGCTCTATAGCCGTTTCACGCGTTCTCTTTCCAACATTCATATATTTTTACGTACTCTTTTTTTTTATGTATACGAGACAAACAAAGATAAACACGTGTATAAAGAAAATCGATACACCTAAAATAATGATATGCACGGAGAAAAATAGTGTAGGTAGGATCTATATCTATTATATATGTCGGTTTGGTTTGATTTCGCCAGAACTCGTGTCTACAGTTTAGTTCACAGAAGGGTTCCACGAATCGATCCACGATTTTCCCTCGATCGAGATCGAGCGGAAGCATGAGGTACGACGAGATTGGCGAAGAATTAATTTCTTTTTCAATAACAGTTTCGTGCCTCGCTGCGCACCGACAGTTTGGAACCATGAACAAGACCCTCAGACTACATTCTTTGCGGCTTGCGATCATCCGCCGGAAGTGGCCGGGGAGATGGATGCATCAACGAGAAAGAAAGAGAAAGAAGGGATAAAGAATGATTTACCTGAGCCAAGGCCAGCATCATAAGTTTAATACTGCAGGTGCAGATATAATGTGCTCATGAAGAGTATATATAGAGAAATATAGAATGCTGTCTTTATATTGTCTTATTCGAGAAACTACTAATTTTAGCTTTCCGCTATTTGCAAACTCCTCCTACATATTTTCTCACTTAATGTTTTCGTTCTTAATTTTGCAGAAATTTTTTATAGCCTTGGGCCTAACCATTATATATAATGTCCGTTAAAATTATATTATATTGAATTAATGATACACGAACGCTAAGATTAATTATGTTATTATGCGACCATGTGCTATTACGCGGCTACCAAATGATATAATAACAACCGTCCCTTCCCATCAACATCCCCGAGAGGTACTTAAAACAACTGTAACTCAAACCGAGATCACGTGAGACTGGTTCGGATAATTTAAACATAGAATTATTAATGAAAATTATGTAGTTATCCATTATAATCATTGCATCACAATATCTTAGTTTGTGCAATTCATAGATTAATAATAATATATGCAAGTTTAAGAAATAAAAATAAATATAATAAGTAAATTTCCAAAGAAGAAATAAAGAGCAAGGCAGTGATAAGAAAAAGAAGTCATACAAGAGAGAAATAGAAAAGGAAAGAAAGTTACGCGTGAAAAAAAGAAGAGAATAGTTGTACGGATGGAAGGGAGAGAAAGATCGCAATGGTAGAACGGGGCAACATATCAGAACGACTATCTATCGCTGCCTTTTACGCTAATTGATAAATCGTGTTACGTTAATGAATGGGGCTTGGGTAGCGGCCCCGTAGCGGTAGGCGAAAGGAGGGGAGAGTTCGATATAGTCGTGGAGGCAGAACCGTGCTCGCAAGGATAACGAGGAAATTGAAAATCTTATGGTTACGCCGATATCTTAAAATTTTAGTGTTCGCTCAAAAAGTGTTCGTTCCAATTCCGAAAATATACCAAGTTTTAATGTTATAGCTAGAGCGATCTGTACATTAATTTTACACACGATTGTGTGTCTCCAGGAGAAATGCAATTTTAATAAAGTTTTAATCATATCTCATTTGACGGCGAGAAATCTCGCGAAAATAAAAATATTAGGCAGTGAATCAGAGGAAGAGAGAGAGAGAGAGAGAGAGAGAGAGAGAGAGAGAAAAGGGAGAGAGCCAAGATGATTTATCAATTCGATTAAAGCTTATAAGGAACGTACCGTACGCTTAATCTTGATCGCGCGAGCGCACATTTTTATATATTGCGTTGTATCACGCGAGGCTGATTGTTCGCGCGCCGCGGATTACATCCTATTACGGGATTTATACTCGCGAAACAGTTTCTTCGAGTCACCCGCGCCGATCAGCTTCATTGCGAGGCGCGCGCATATGATCATAAAATCGAGAGAAATCTTTACCCGCCGGTTTATTGCCGCCAGTCGTGATGACGATTGACGCATAAAACGATACATTAGCCTAATTGGCTCAATAAGCCGAAAGATAATAATTCTATTTATAATTTTAATGGCAGACCAACTCATATTGCTTCCAAAATCGCGCCAATCATTAAATCTCGTAGCAATTACTTCTTATTATTATTATGTAATAGACTCGAGAAATCGAAGAGTTATTCTGATTTTCATCGATAGACTGTATCACTCTAAAAAAATATAGATTTTACATTATAGATTAACATCATAGTGTGGTTTTAACATGGGTTGTATAATCCACATTACGATGATGTTGATGTACCTGGGGTTTTTAACTTCATATCATCATAGATCTGTTTTTTTATACCTGCACTAGTGTATACTTTTGGAACTTAAAATAAAATAAATATATATTTGATGTTTGGTAAAAAAGAGAAAGAGGAAATTCTAGTGCGGTCTAGTACAGGAATAAAAAAACAGACTGCATGTTGATGTTAATATTAGCATCACTTTTCCAATTTTAGTACAAAAAATATGAAACTTTTTTATTTTTATAAAGAACTATAGAATTATGAAAAGAGAGAGTGCTAATAGAACTGTCAATATTTTTTTTTAATAGAATACTAATTAACTTCACAATTCAAATTTATATGGATCTGTAAAGTTTGCACGATATTCTATTAATATAAAAAAATAATGACACTTCTTATAGTTTCATAGTTCTATAATATTCCTTATCAAAATAAAAGAGTTCCTCATATTTTTATATTAAAAAACCAAAATTTAAAAAGTAGCAGCTGGAACATTGTTTAAAAGTGATTGTAAAGCATAGAATTCTGCTTAAACTAACGAGAAATTGGAGTTGCGACAAATCGGCTCTATACTTTTTTCCAAATATCGTGATGTTTCATATATTTAAAATTTATTAAAATTAGTAATTGTAATTTTGTTTTCAACAACAAATTCTTACTTATTGTTGAGTACAATTTCATATATATATATACATATTGCTTTGCTGACTTAATCTTCTTTTAATGGAAAACATAATTTTTTTAAAGTGACAAAGCCAGTCAGAACAACAAATTTTTTTTAGCAATTTTTTTAGCAAAAAATAAGCAATACATAAAATCGTTACAATTCATTCTGCTCACTTTGTCCCGCAAAATTGTAAGACGTATTTTCCGTTATAAAAGAAAATACCATAAAAAATTACACTGGACGGATTAAATGGGGGGAGGGGAGGAGGTGATCGTTCTGTGCGAACGTAGGCACGCCGAATCCATTCGTCAACCGGCGTACCATCGCACGTCTAAACGCAGCAGGGGAGAGTTAACGCGCAGCAAGGGCGCTGCCCCCTGAACCTGGAGGGATTCCTCAACGCGAACGCGAACAGATCGCCCTCGATTAAAGCTTCCACTGGTTGTGACGATCGGTCCACTATTCGTCGCGTTATCGCTCACAGCCGAAACAAACACACACACGACGATCGATTCTCGATAGAGTTAAAAGAGCGGAGATTTCCAGGCCTCGCATTTTGCACCACGTCGAACTGGGAGAAAGATAGCCGGACACGGACTCCGATTTCTTTATCACGATTACGCAGACATCGCGATCGAATGAGGATTTTTGGCTTTTCCAGTGAGTTACGCGCTTTTCTTTTCTTTTCTTTTTCTTTTCTTTCTCTCTTTCTTCTGATCGCACGAGATCAGATTGCAGACCGCTCACCGAGATCGCCTGGGGCGCTTGTTCCCCAAACCTAGGGTTAGTTTGTCTGTAACTTTGACGAAGGAGTGTGCTACCGTCGTATAAACGCGTCTTGATTTTATCTCACTCTTTTGCACCGTGTGTGTGACAGATAATCATACCGAAGCCTAACTCTTTAAATGTCACTACATTTGCCTGACTGAATTATTTTCATAACAATACAGAATTGCAATTTTAATAATCGAAAGACGCAATTGCGTCTCACATATTGAATATATGAGAGAAAAATGAGAGAAAAATGTTTAACATTTGTGACGATAATTGCATGGTAAAATAATTATGTTTAGGAGACTTTTATTACTACTATATATTATTACTACTATAATGTTAGTAACAAAAATTGTATTTATTTAGTTCTACAAAAATATATAGCTGACAAAAACTGACTATAATATTATAATTGTTTTTCGACTTATATATTAGGTGTAGTAAAAAGAAATCCATTATTTTTCCATTCAATTTCATGCAAAAATAATGGATTTCTTTTTACTACACCTAATATATTTTTTATATTATATATATTTTTTTATGAAACATAAATACAATTATTATTAATAATAACATTAGTAATATACTAATAATTACAATAGTAATAACTTTAAAAATAGAGCTCTATAATCATTTTACTGCAATTATAATCACAAAAACCAAACATTTTTCTTTTTGTCAGTGTAATAATAATCCGCTAGTTGCATTCACCGATACACTGCTGAGAAGTAGAAGGCGCATCCTCCAGGCCTCTTCATTAAAAATATAAAATGATTAAAAAATTAATCCAAGTTATGAAATATTAATTTATTTAAAATTATTACGTTCCTAATTCTTTCTCTTTCTCGCGTTACTTTTAAAGATTCTACATAAAACATAAAACAAGAAGCAATTATATCTCATGCGAGATAAATAGTGTGTAAAAAGATGGGACAAAAGATAAATTTTTACCTTTCGATGTGTTGTCATCGTCCACGACTGCTGCCTTACTTCAGATAGTTTATTCACTTGACTTGATCGGAAAAACATTGTGACCGCTAATTAACGCACTCGCGTAACTTTATATGGCACTCCCGGACATTATACATTTAAGATCACAAAAATAACGGTCGCGCGTTTACTTATTCGGCACTCCCGAATGTTCACATTCGCGACGCACTTGCGAGCAGACAATTTAAATTCAAATCCAATCAAGAATACATTTTTACTGATGTAATCATTGATTTCTATACACGTTCGCACTTAACATATTATATTATATACAGTTATAGTGTACGAATCACATAAAGGATATTTGGATCATATATTTACGTTATCATTAATTATGTTTATTATAGCAAGGTCTTTATTATATATTAAGTATACAAGGTGAATCAGAATCATTGAACCAACTGTTTACCCTACGAGAAAATTATCGACTTCTTAATATTTAATTATAACGCATGCAGTCGATAATTTTCTCATAAGGTAAAAAACTGATTCAACGACTCTGGTCATCCTGTATATGTCTAATGATAGCACGATTTTAAATACACGTTTAAAGTAAATTAACCGAATCAATTTTGTATATCAGTATTCCTGATTGCTCACCCACACAATCGCGCTTATATCTCAAAATACAATTGTCCGTTTTCATTGTTCATCTTCTGATTGATCTCACACGAGATGTATCTTCGTCAAAGAGTGAAAACGACGAAATGCCTCCGGAGATACTAATTGATGCATCCAGCATTGCCATCAGCTTCATACGGCATTCATGGCGTTTATTTACTCGCGTAATTACATCTGAAATCATATGAAATGCGTGAAAATTATTACACTCGATTTAAGAGATAGTTTCGACCACCTCGGCTGATCGTGTTCACGACGCACCTGCGACCGTTAAGAATTCGCGAGTTACACTCGATTGAGGAAACTGCTCTATGCGACGTGACACGCGTACTAATTAGCGGATTAAGTAATCGTCCATTGCTCATACGACACTGTCGACAACGAACACTATTACAACGTATCAACGCATAATGGCGTCCTTACCATCAGATACAACGGTCAATCGTTTCTTCGGAATTCGCGATTACATTCATGACGCATTTCGGCCAATAACAAATTAAAAAGTGGAATTGGCGCGTCATCAAGATGGCGGAGCAACACGAATTATTAATTTTTTACGATTACGGCTATGTTCAAATCGATGCCACTGACCTCGTCACATATTCTCGAGCTAATTCACCATACAATGCCACAGCGACTCTTAACATAACGCGAGATACCCAGAAACGACATTTACGACTCGATTTAGAGTGACCGACAGGTCACTCTCACGTACATTTTAAGTAAAATAAAATAAAAAACGGGAGACAAAACACTCGCAAAGGTTCTCGAAATGGCGTTGCGTACTTACTTTGACTGATGCGTCATTGACGAG
>Ga0157364_1004550_pt1 | contig 13871 bp, 8 predicted proteins | sample AttsexASBM2_FD_111476 | JGI IMG/M metagenome (GOLD analysis project Ga0157364, IMG submission 111476) | Fungus gardens microbial communities from leaf cutter ant in Ribeirão Preto, State of São Paulo, Brazil - Atta sexdens ASBM2 | ecosystem: Host-associated > Fungi > Mycelium > Unclassified ... | reverse complement strand
TGTACAAAATTATATATTTAACCTTAAAACTGTCAATTCAGTTGATTCAGTCAGCTGTTTCTCTCTCGCTCTATTTCTTAGCCTTTCTTTTTTGGATCTTACCATTCGACAAGAAATTTTTTGCCAAACAAACTCCCCTGAGATTGCTCGCAATTGCCATGATGAAAGTTAAGGAATTATGCGAGCTCATTTTCACTATGATAAAAGTTAGAAAATCGATACCCTTAATACGTTTTTCTCGATAAAAGCGCGCTTTTGGCCCGTATTCAAAACGTGCTTACAGCGATGTTAGCGCGCTAACATGCTATAATTTACGTTATGCATACTATAGAATTTCAGAGATAAAAACGCGTTCTGAATATAGGCCTTTATCTCTAAAATTCTATAGTATGCGTAACGTAAATTATAACAAGTTAGCGCATTAACATCGTTATAAGCGCGTTCTGAATACAGATCTTTATGAATATCAGCCTACGAATATCAGCCTGTAATTAACTTATATCTCAATATTGGGAGACTCAATATTGGCAGCTTTCCAGCAAGAGACACAAATTGACACAAGAGTCATGTTGTCCTTGTTCGATAATTAGTAAGAAACAAAGATGGAATGACTCTTGTGTCGATTTGTGCCTCTGCTGGAAAGCTGCCATGATGTATTTAAGATCTCGAATATAAGAATCGACTATGAATACCAGTCAGAATGACGCAAATAGTGTTTAGCATCTTTTCGAAGCCTTGAAGTTGCTCCAAGCCAGTCCAGAGCCCAGAAAATCACTGAAGCTTGTTTCCACTAATGTAGATTAATTTTAATCTCTGTTCAACTTTGTTTTTTTTAATCTTTAGAATTAGAAAAAGACGAAGAGTAAGTTGAACCGAAATTTAAGTTAAATCTATATTGATAGAAATGGGCATGAAAGGGTCAGTTTCACCAACGCCAATTAATTTAATCAGCCGTTGACTGACCAATCGTGTTTGCTGTTTAGTAGAACTGACCAATTGCGATTGACAATTAATCACGATTAAGCTTAATCGGCGTTGATGAAACTGGCCCAAAGAGAACAGACTTGATATTATGCGCGATACATATGAATGTACCATTCGGGCAGCTTCTATGAAATCGCGACAAAGTTCCGCTGGGTTTTTCGTTCGCGCCGGGCGTCTCGCGCGTAAAACGACAGTGGCGGCGGGAGATCGCGTTACGAACGAAAGAGTAGTTCACTGAGCGCGATTATCTTGTCGCTTTCGCAGGCAACGATCGGTCGTCGTCCATCGTTGCCGTCGGCGGAAAAAGCCCAACAAGTGACCCGTCTTAAAGAAGGAAATCATCGCGGGTTCAATCGTAGGCCAAAGATCGGCGCAAGTTTCGCTGCGCGGTGACGGATGCGCGCTAGAGGCCCATCGCGACACGCTAGCTCAATTCTAGCGACACTTTTTGCAGATAGAGTGCGCCGCTTGGGAATTCGGCTGTCGGCGTTGAAGCATCGGTAACGTGACAGTTCAACGACGATTCAAGCAAGCCCGGTTAGACTGAGTAAGTATCGATCAACGGGGGTGCGACAGTCCGCCGATCGATTCTCCGCGCCGCTCTATTCTGCTCTATTCGCCCGTTCTTACTTCTTAGCGCGGAAGATCTTTCTCTCTCTCTCTCTCTCTCTCTCTCGGAGTCTTGGATTCTCTCACTCTCACTCTTTCCCGGAATCTCTAGCTTCTAGCCGTATAGTGTACAACGGCGGGTTCTCAGGCACACACGTGCATACACATCAGTTGCGCTAGTGTGCGCCACCCTATGTATACGCACGTCTATAAAAAGAGAGGGAGGAAGAGAGTGAGAGAGAAAGAGAGCGACTACGCGGATATATCCCCTTCCCTCTTCGCCGCCAGCCTTATACCGTCGAATCCCTTCTCGTTTCTTCTCACTTCCCCCCCAATCTCCTTCCTGTCGTGAATCCCCTCTAGTATAAATCTCGACGGCCGAATGTTTTCTTAAGGGATTCTTGTTCTTTTTCGAACGGCAGAATATTTCTGAAAGGAGGTGGCGGCTACCTGGGGGACCTTCACCCGTGAGTGCGGTTTCGTTCAAATCCTTAAGGCGGGCGAAGTTAACGCGAGAACGAAGTCGAGGCGCGGTGCGGCGCGTGGCTTCTGCGTCGCTTTTCCCCAACGAGACGAAGGCACGACGCTTCACGACGCTCTACGACGCTCCACGACGCTTGCGGCGTCCCTGTGGGAGGAAGTACCGCGTGAAAAGAACGAGAAAGGCGAACGAACGCACGAATCGCGAGTGTACGTACGAATGGTGAAATTTATAGGAGCCTCCAGGCGTTCCTGTGGGGGGGGGGGTGGGCACGGGGGGGTCACTTCTCCCGCAGAGATCCCGTTTTTATTCCACGCCGTGCCGTGGGGACGCGTTCCGTTCGCGGCTCGGGTAAAACGCGACCCGGCTAACTTGACTCCCGCCGTCACGAACTCCGACTGTCTGACGAAAAAGCGACGACATTTCCACTTCGTAGATCTGTCTCTATTCGACGAACTCGACGATTGACACGTGACGATTGTACGGTTAACGAGTGTCATTGGCATCATCCTCGCCGGAGGCGGCGATACCCAAAGAGACGCGTTGCTTTTTCTTTTCCATTCTGTCTACTTGAACGAGTGAGTGTCTAAGTAGTGGAGTGCTTGCGTGAGTGAGTGAGTGTGTGAGTGAGTGAGTGAGCGAGTGAGTGAGCGAATGAGTGCGTGAGTGATTGAGTGCGTACGTGAGTGCGTGCGTGCGTGCACGCCGCCCGCCCCGTCTGTCTGTCCGTCTGCCTGCGTGCTCTCGCTTGTCCGCCTCCACGAAAGCGCGTGCATCCGGCTGTGTGTATCGCTTATATCTATATACGGCGGGCTTGTCACACGCGCGCACGCCGTACCGCGTCCACGGACGATTTTTCAACCGGCGGCACCCGTCCTCGCCCGATTTGCCGTCTGCCGATCGATTCGTCGACGGTGTCGATCGCGTTCAAATTGTCTCCGGCAATTTTATTCTCGAAAAATACGAAGATATTATTCTTTGAAACTTTTACAATGAATCTCACTCTTAAAGATTGGAGCCACTCTTTTTCAAGATTGATTCAATCTTCACTCTTCAGTGCGAGATTCCACTTCATAAAATTTAGAGATTAGGAAAACCTGCTCTCGAAATTCTTTGGAGCAGATGAAGTTTAATTTTAATCTCGGTCCAACTTACTTTTCATCTTTTTCTAATTTTTATAACTAGAAAAAGATGAGTTATTGAACTGAAATTAAAATTAAACTACACTAGATAGAAACAGGCATAAGTTTTATTTAATTAAGGATGAAATATCACTTTTAAAAAGATTGAAAATTCTGCCTCTCTTTCTCATGACCGGCAAAATTTTCACTCTTTTTGGAGTGCGATTTTACTCCAAAGAATGTAACGCATTTTCATGTATTTTTTTTGTTATATTTTTTGTCTGAGGTGCTCCTAAGGATGTTTTTTAACGCGATTCCTGGGGGTTGATTATGTATCTTGAAACAAGATGAATACTACAAAAGGCATTGAAATCTTAAAATATTCTAATAAATTCATTGGCTTTTGTAAATTTTTCCTTGTTTCAAGAAATTTTAATCCTTTTATAAAAAATATAAGTCTGTTGTTTTTAACATTTTGAGAATCTTCGCTTTCCTTCTCTTCGTCGTTCAAACTTTAATAAACATTTTTGGATTTCAAGCAACGCAAATGAATAGCGTCGTGTCGTTAGGGAGGACTGTGGCGCGAGTTCGGCCTTTATATTTGTGTGTAATATATATACATATACATGATGTGAGTTAACGTGTATTTTCGATATATGCGCGTGTGCGGTTTTATATACGTACATGTGCGCGCGTGTGTGTACATTCGCGCCTATATATTTCATTCTCGGTTCCGTGTGCGTGTGTATGTATGCACGGATATTGTTGTTCCGCTCCAGACCTATGCCAGACAGCCATATTGTAATTTTTTTTTAACTCTACCATCGTGTCTCTCGTTAACCTAGCCCCTCGAGATCCCGCCGTTGATTTCTTTTGTTCGCGCGATCGCGGCAATCTAGGAAAAACGAGCGGCACGCGTGTCGTCCCAACTAAAGACGATCCCCCATACGAGGTAATCGAGTCGGTACTGGCCCCGCCGACGGTCGACGGCCGACGGCCGAGGCCCGTCTTTGTCTTTGTTCCGGATTGACGTTCCCGCGTTCCACGCACGCCGCTCGGTCGCTCTTTCCGACGCCGTTGTCGCCGAGGACGATGCGTCGCGTCGCGCGTTTCCCAGCTGAAAGAGGAATTTCGTTCGCCCGGCATTCATGAAAGTCTGTGAAAACGCCGCGCCGGAACGTCAGATTCGTCATTTGTTTCGTTTAATTACGGCGTCCAAGAATAACTCGCGGCCGAAGGAGGCCCTTCGCGCGGCGTCGGATGCGTTCCTTCTCCGAATCCGTTTTCAAGTTAGCGCTGTTGCTGCCTTTGTCGAACGTTTTATTTTTTTTAATACTTTTATTTTGCGGGTTTCCATTAGCGTGCCTTGTGTGAATGCGCCGCTTTGTTCAATTATTAAGATCTCAAGCGACGGACAAAAAATTAAGAGATGTCTGAAGGATATTTTTTTTTGTTTTTTTAAGAGCACATTTTTAATAGTTTTTTTTCTTATTGTCACAAAATTGTATTTATGACATATATTCTCTATATATTCTAAAGTGATTTCTGTAATAATCGGTACCGTAAGTCTATTTGCATTTCTCGCATTTTTTGCGTTCAACATCTTTGTTTTTCTTTTTTTCAACGTCCGAATATGTATTTATCTCGTTTTAAGTGCAAAAATTTAGAGATTTCAAGTAACGCGAATTTCATGATTCATTTCATTTCGAAATAAAACAATCCTTTTGCGACAATTATCCAGTGGAATGATTCTTGTTTTTTTTTTACAGACAACTTGTTCTGCATTAAGTTACTATCATGGAATCTGGAAATAACCTGCCCAATCCGGGCACTTATCCCGGAGGAGATCGTCAGCAGTTCTGTGTCTCTTGGAATTCCCATCAGTCGAACATGCACAGTGCATTTCCAAAGTTACTCAGCTCGGAGCAGTTTGTCGATGTAACTCTGGCTTGTGACGGAGGTTCGATAAAGTGTCACAAGGTTGTATTGTCCGCCTGCAGCGATTACTTGGAGCGTCTTCTGTTGGAGATCCCATGTACCCATCCTGTCATCTTTTTGAGAGACATGAAAATGTGGGAACTTCAAGCCCTGGTTGAATTTATGTATCGTGGGGAGGTGTATGTGGAGCAACAACAACTCGCTACTTTAATGCAAGCAGCGGAAGTTTTGCAGGTACTGTTTTTTGACTTTTTTGGGATGTGTTATAAAACTCGATTCGAGTATCATTTTATCCTTGTTAATCACTGAATATTGAATTTAGAATGAAGGATAAAAGATAATCGGAATTGACAATCGAGTTTTAGAACACACTCTTATTTGTATCTATTTGACAGTATTTTGTATCCAATTACAGGGCCGAATTAGGACCATCCTTATTTGCATAATTCAATAATTTTTTTAGAAATTTTTTTCAAAAATGCCGCCCCTTCCCTAATTCTATCATCCTATGTGTTGCATAGGTTAATCTCTGCGACAATATGATCCAATGTTACTGAAATGTTCTAGCGCTTCAATAGTTACATTTAGTTTTTCAAATATGTGGCGTTTGTAATCATTCTATCATTGTTTACTGAATTCGATGAATATAGAATAGAATACGGATGTCTCCGATTTGCAAAACCAAAACACAGCTAGTATCTCTAACTTCTTTTGTTTCTGCCAATTTTTCTTTAATTCTTTTAGTAATAGTTTTATGTTAGTTATTCATAGTCGGGTTTTATTTTAAGATTATCTTAATCAATATCTTAAGATGTTACAGCTTTGGAAAATTGGCTTATGACATCTTAAGATTATATTTAAGGCTTAAACATAAGAATTGACTATGAATATTCTTAGATTGTGCTTCGATATATATTGTTAGTATTAAAAATCTATTGTATGTGTAATGTGAACTATATATAGATTTTTGGTACTGACAGTGTATTGGATTACAACTCTAATAAAGATTATAAACATATATAAGATTTTAATTTAAAACGCACAAAGAATCTTAATAAATGTTCATGCTTCTTTATATTTTATGGATATATTATATGGATATATTATATTACTACTTTATAGTAATAATAATAATACAATATTATGTTAATATTGTTTTATATGCAAAAACATAATAGGCAACATATTATATATTCTTCGATAGGTTCGTGGCTTATCCACTCAGGGATGCGATAACACAGTGAATGAGAGCAATACACAATCATGTGATTCTAATGCACCTGTCACTCCGTCGACTCCTACTCCCGGTGACAGCAACTTCAAGGTGGAGACTTCATCTAACGATGAAAGTACCTCTGATTTTATCTCATGTACGGCAATGGCTAGCACAGGAAACAACTCATCCTCTATCACACCTCCTGTTTCACAAAATCCTAACTCCTCCAACTTCGTAAACATGGAACATAGCGAAGCGCTACAACATTTAGAAAAAGCTCTTAGCGCTTGCGAAGCGACTCTTACCGAAACTACAGGAATGGTAAAAATGGAGCCGGATGAGCAGTTTGTACAACAGCAGGATGTCAAACCGTATTCCATTAGTATGGTATCCAGTAATAATTGCAATCCTAGCAGCCCATTCCCTGCGATTGAAGGTGAGCTTAGATGACTTAATCTTGTATTTTACATTTTATTTGTATATTACATTTATAAGAGTTAAACATTTTGGTACCTTTCAAGGTTATCAAAGACGACAAAGGCGTTCGGAAGAGGAACTCAAGCAAGCTTCAGACATGGTGGCACGCGGCATGACGTTTCAAGTAGCTTCAGAAAAGTACAAGATACCGATCAGCACAATTCGCTTTTACATGGTCAGAAAGGGCATTCTGCAGAGGCGAAAACGCGGCCGCGGCTCCAGCAATCTTGGTATGAATAGCCAACCGAGTAGTCCGGCCAGTCCACCGTATCATATGATGAATTACCGTTTGCCAGAGAGCCTAAATTCCAGCCTACCGTAGTGCTGTACAAAGAAGTAGTGAGTTTTTTTAGAATTCAATTTTGAATTGACAAACATTTTATCACTGCATCATAGAGCTGTTCCAGACCGTCTCGTCAGTTTTTATACTTTTAGCTCCTTTACACGAGTTTATATTTTATTTTCCTCTTTCAGTTCACATTGCCTTATTCATTCGTAGCAGCATATTTGCGTGCTGATTTACAAGATTACTATGTTTACAGCACATAATAACGTATTTTTGCATTTATGCCATTACCGACCTAGTGTGCGTTTTGGAGGTATAGTTTTGTGTCTCGAACAGCTCCGCTCCATGTATATAAAAAAAAGATACCATATGTAAAAGTTCGGACACAGCATTAAGTTAAGAAACTTGCAGGCGATCGTGTCTTACATATTTATGTTGGATTCAATGTCCTTAGGAAGACTGCCTGAAAAACCCAGTTTTTTTTAAGTACAAAGATGCATATTATTGTACCATGGATACTGAAGTACACTGGAGTATAATCGTATACTTAGTATGTATTATATTATAATAACTCTACGTAAAGCTAGCGGCAGAACATCGCAATACATAATTCGTGGTTCACCATTCGTATGACATTTGCAAGTAGTATGTACGGAAACAAATGTTTGCTAGTAGAGCGATTTTTCAACGAAATCGAAAATATGAGAATTATTACGAATCATTGGTGGTCTTTGTTTGTACACAAGAGTGCAAACGATAAACTACAAATCAAGGACAGATAGAGACAAAGAAGAGATTTACTTTTCGGTCTTGCCATTCATATGTTATTTCCGAGTTTTGAGTTGGAATATTATTCCTCTCGTTGTGATAGAACTAAAGATACAAACAATTCAAGGCAATTTAATAGTTGTATCTCTCGGAAAATTGAAATGTGAATGTTAGAAGAAAATCATTCTTATACTCTTAATGTCCTCGATTTTTTTATATTTGAGACATCTTCCTTGATTTATTCGGCTGTTTGGAAGGCGTTCTATTTTTTCATTTTTTTAGCATATTTTTTCGTATGATTTCCGCGAATTTATTGCGAATCAGGAATTGTGAATCATGAATTTATGCTAATGCCACACGATATGTGGTAGTTTTTAAAGAGACAGTTTATTCTTAAGTTTTTTGGGATTTTTTTCTTGAATACAATAGAGACAAAGAATGAAGCTTGCGATTTATAATTTATATAATCATATTCTTGTTTTGTTTTATTTCAAGCAGAAGAAATGTTGAATAGCTATGATACATATTGACGCTTTGTTCTTAAAAAGAAAAAGCTACAATTTTTTTAATGACAATGCTTTAAAGCTATTTCTAATTTTTATCTAAAATTATTTTTAGATAAAAATATACTGGAATCTCGAATAGCAAACCTCGAAATAGCGCAAAAAATCCCTTTTTGTGTGCTGTGAATAGTATGAATGGGAGAGCCACTAAAACCTTGAATTTTATTGTTTTGGAGTGAAGTAAAAGCAATTTCTTATAGCGTTCACATCTCTGAACTGCGCGTTATTACGAGGTTTCAGTATAAATCTGTATAAATTTAAACTTTTAATATAATATCATGTTTTTCTTTAAATATTTGACGCATCAATTTGATAAAATTAGAACAAAACAAGAGTTTTTAAGAAAATATTTTTTTGAAGACTTTGAAATAAACTGTCTCTTTAATGTTTGTTCTCGTATAATAAATACATTGTACGGGAACTCCATCCGTCATCCATTACGAATTAATATCGAAAATATTAATTCCATACTTATAAGTGCTTGCGTTGTAATGGCGTCATACTTATAAGGGAAATCCCATTAAAGATCAAAATATTAGATCGAGCGTTGAACAAATATGTTTAAAATCTTATTATTTTGAGACTTTTTTATACGCAGGATTTGTATGTAAGCGCACTTAATGAGACGTTCATTGACGAGAATACAAGTTGTATAGGATATTCATATATCTAAGATAAGAATTCCTTCATGCTGTGGACGAACGCTACGCGTATGGTTAATTATCAGCCGTGTTCCGTTCTTCTACTTAGTGACGATGTAGCTAGCCTATATGGATAGTGTGAGACGTTTTTGAATCCTGCATCAATATCGTTCGTGACAAGGCGGATTTACAAAATACAGTTCAAAAAAGAAGAAGAAAAGTGAAAAAAAAACAGAAAAAGTGAAAAAGAAGATTGACTATGTCATATAACCGATATTTTTTTAATGACCTCGAAATGTTTTGACGGGAAGGCATTGGTAGAATAAGTTATTTTTTATTACATCATATTTATATATGATTCAGTGAAGCTCAGCTTGCTCTCGATAAGTTATCTGTGGCATCTGTACACATGTACGTATTTACCGAATATTTATCTTTCCGTATTTTTAAATATGCCCCACGGAGGGGTAAAGAGATTCTTAATTACTACACGCTTTATGCCCTGCACCAGAGAGTGACGCTTAAAGATCAAAAATGTATACAGTTGTAGAAAGACAAAAAGACTTGTCCATGATGATCGATTAGTCACTATGTTTAAGACTGGTAACACGTGGCTAATATAACCAGATTAAAGTCTTAGAAAACAGCAATCCTCAATCTATTATATAAATATTTTTGTAGGCACTTTGTCGAGGAAGGTTTCTTCTTTCTGCCTTTATTCTATATATACCTTGATAACTTATACAGTAAGAGGAAAACCGGTATTTATTCGAAGTTTACCATTTAGCTTTGTTGAACATCACAAGAGATGAGAAACGATCATGACGTATGTAGTGTAATGCTTTTTACATGCATAGTGTACAAATAACAGCATTTGTAATTGACGATAAGAATTACCTGATGTCTGTAAAAATCGGGGAGCCTCTCGTTTTTACGGACACTGGTTCTGCCTTTTCAAAGAAGTTTAATTGTGTGACAACAACTGTGGCGCGCATACAATGTAATTGTACGATGTATTGCCTTTGTTAAATAGCATTTTGGATAAAGCCATATTTTTCCATGCAACGCAATAATCCAGCAAAATAAATTACAGTTAAACTGAGAAGCAGCCTAAAATAGGAAAGAGTGCCAGATACAAAACAAAAGTGGATATGAACAATAACACATAGAAGATAAAGTAAAGTTTATCTATCACTTAGAGTATGTAACTGCCTTTCTCTGGCCTCATACTGGATCATTAATTTATTTATATTAGACAATATACAAGATACATGTAAAGGGAAAAACTAATCTAACTTAGAAGGCTTGTTAGAGCTTCTATTAATTGCAGTAAGACTGCTGCCATTCGACTGATGAACACATTCTCAAGAAGCTAAAGTTGAACATTAATCGAAACATATGTCACAGATCTTACATAATTGTATTTATTCTCATTTATCATTTCTTTATGCGATCATTACGTATTTAACTCGTTTATCTCTGTACATTTCACAATATAGCGATATATCGAAAAAGAAAAGGAAAGAGAAAGGAAAGAAAAATAAGTCGCATATTGGATATTGTGATGTTAATGCGAACTAAAAACATGACTTGCAATTGTTGCCTGTTGTAATGTCCAATAAGAGTTGAATTGTAATGACTTACTCGTATATAGCATTCTTTCCAACAAGGAATCGGTATCGTGTAAATCATTATTCTAAGAGTTCCAGTTGACAAAGGTTTTATACGGATATATTAAACCAGTATTTCAAACCAATGAAAAATAATTAGTTTTCTAATAATAATAATACAATACAATTTTATGTGAATTTAGTACAGTGCTTAAGTCAGTAATGCTCAGCGTATCTAACAGATATTTTTAGTGGAACTCCGTGTCATACTCACATGTATCATAACGTCTTAAAGTATGTAACTAAACCACAATCAAAGAAGTGTGAACGATACTTAATGACTATTATCATAATAGCCACTTATGATAGCAGTAAATAGGTAGCCATTTTGAGGCAGTTTATATTATATTTAATTACACTGTGTATCGCTTTGGTCTCTCCGTTTTTACGATGGTATTATTATTTGTAGATAGAATCATAACTCTAGAATCGATTGAACCTCGGATCATTTATTTGTAAGTCTTTTTTACAGTTACCGAATATCTAATGGATTAAATAGGCAATGCAATTAAAACAAGAAAAAAAAAGAAAAAAAACATGTAATACACACATACACACGACATAGAGATCTGTTCGCACAATCAATACGATTGTGATGGATATTTTGTCGCTTGATTTTCGTTGCTTAATTTTTGTTAATTTTTGGACTCTATATATACACACACACACTCACACACACACACACGCGCGCGCGCGCGCGCGCGTGTGTGTGTATATGTAAGATTATATTGAGTTGGCAACAATACCAGGTATATTGACATAATGTAGTATTTTTATATTTTGTTTTTAGCTTAAGTTTTTATTTTTAGTGATTTGATATGATTACTTTATAGTTTGTACGCAGTAAAACTTTCCGAGGTAATATTTTCTATGAGAATCAAGGGCACGTTAAAATAAAGCAGACATTGGTTCGTGTTCTACAGAAGTATTTTCGACATTCGCGTTTTCTATCATAATTTTGTATTACGTCGGGAAGCGTTACTCCCATAAACGTAATAAGTATAGACTAAGCATTCTTCTAATTGAAAAGCGATCGATGTAATTAGCTGTATTCTCTTTCTGACGGAACAGATTAGAGATGAAGATTATATCATATATACTTATCAGTCTATACCTATTACGTAATTTCTATATTAGTTGTGCCGATTTAATATGTTTAATACGTTAGTCAGTTTTCTTAAATATGTTAGTCAATTGCATTCAATACGACAAGTGTATTCAATAATCTTAAGAAGTGAATTAGTAATACATAGTTGCTTGCCTATTTACGACAGAAATTACGTGCTTTGATGTTTCGTGAATGAGTTGTGTAGCAACAATAGAATCGACGAATTGTAAACATTCAATTTTCTAATTGTAGAGTAACGAATCTAATATGTTATTATTATTAGGGATTTGTATGATGTATCAGGATTATACAATGCCATATTACGCCGAATCGCCGCCGACGCTTCGATCATTGTTCTCCGAAGTTACTCAGTTCCGTTCGCAGTACTCGCGCGACACTGTCCCGAGCGATTCAGTATTATATTGTACATCACGTGCGAAAGCCTTCGACTGCGTCCCGTTCAACGGTTAGATCCTTAAGCATTAGATCCTGTAGAATAGTCTTATTAGTCACACTTATTATTACTACACGAATGTATATTTTGCGCTGTTGTATCGAGAGCCCCTATTCGAAGACGCTCTGCAAGTATGGATCCAAGAACAAATCCAAGAGCTACGAATGAACGTGAGCTGAACATAACGTTCGCTTTCCCCTTGATGTATCTACAAGAAATAACGATTGGCGCAAATTTAATTAATCTAATTAATCGTTTCTATTCGCACATTGATACACATTGAAGCAAGCTCGTTCGTTTGTTCGTTCATGTTTATTTATGCTCTTTACTTCATCGAGATCCACTTGAGCGTACTAAAATCTTCGCTTTCGAGTGCAATATGTCGTTCGACATTTCGTCGCACCACACCGAAAAAAATTGATTGTTCGATTTGTCAATTGATTATTCATTCGTCGCGTCTCTTTCTTGTCAAGAACTGTTCTGTGAAATGGCAGTATGAATATGTTTCGCGATTATCGGTGACGGAGTGACGATGTGTCTCTATATCGGATTGTTGTTGTCGTAAGCGCGATTTGAATACGGGCGAGAAGCGTGCGGATTCAGTGTAATACGGTAAAATATACGTGTACGCGAAAAATACACGTGACACACATACACACGCACACACATACACTGATTACAGAAGAGCATATAAGGGACGAGGAATGAAGCAGAGCGAACTCGTCCCGCGACTGTAATACAATTCGCAGAATGTACCGTGCCGTTCGGTTTTTGCTGATCGCAACAAACCAGCTTTTATAATTCGCGTGTAAGATCACCATCAGGGTGTAAGATCTTAATTAAAGTCGATTACGTGTGTCGTTATAGTAATGTACTGCGTATATAACGAGAAGGAATAAAAATTGGGAGATGAAAAGAAGATGGATTCAGTGAGAATAATAAAAGAGAGCTGAAGAAGAGAGAGAATATTAAGTGTGTGACTCTGAGAATGTAATTTTCGAACGTGGACAAATCGGAGTTGCGTAGGAGAGAACGGGTCTTTCCGGCGCAATGGAGATGTCTTGACGGTCGTGTGTGTACATGAGACATTTTTGAAAGTAGCCCTGACTTCCGTAAGAGAGAGAGAGAGAGAGAGAAAGAGAGAGAGAGAATTAAGAACGATTAAAGATATTGTGAAAGCATGCGTCATCCGAAAGAGATGTACGAAATTGCGTTTGTCGCCAACGTTTCGCGCCGATTTATTCGATAATTATTATTTTTTTTATTCTAATTACTATTAACACACACACACACACACACACACACACACACACACACACACAAGAGGATTGTTTTTTCATTATTATACTTTCTGAACTGATACACACAGTGCAATAAGTTGAAGTGAAACAAATATATGTTTGTTTCACTTCAACTTATTGCACCGATTCAGAGTGCAGCAAACAAAAAAACAGTCCTCTATATATGTGTGTGTGTGTGTGTGTGTGTGTGTGTGTGTGTGTGTGTGTGTGTGTGTGTGTGTGTATATATAAAATATATATATATACATATATAT
>Ga0157364_1004549_pt1:0-12500 | contig 13871 bp, 10 predicted proteins | sample AttsexASBM2_FD_111476 | JGI IMG/M metagenome (GOLD analysis project Ga0157364, IMG submission 111476) | Fungus gardens microbial communities from leaf cutter ant in Ribeirão Preto, State of São Paulo, Brazil - Atta sexdens ASBM2 | ecosystem: Host-associated > Fungi > Mycelium >... | reverse complement strand
ATGAAATGTAAAAAGTATCTTACAGTATCATACAGTATTATATACGACAATCGCTCATTTACCAGAAAAATAAAATATTTTACATAAATAGTGCCTTCATTAAATTTATCAATTTTATAAAATTTATTAAAATTCTAGAATACATTATTTTACATTTTTCTCTTTGAAGACTTCCTTTAGATTCCCTTAGATTTAAAATTATAATCCAACTAGTGCAAAGCGTTTGCTAAGAACTGAACACGGCTGTATTTAGCAGAAAAAGCAGCTTTGCAACTATGATTGCTTCTTGCCTTTAGTTTCTCATTGAATCTACATGTCTAAACTAATCATATTAAAGAATCCTATTAAAGAATCTTGTAACAGTTGTAAAGCTAGCTTTTTTCTAAACAGAGCCATTCTTACAAAATGTTTCAACATAAACATATTATGGATGCGTGTAGGAAAGATAAGAAATAATATATTAAACGTCTTATTACGCACACACCGTTAATATCATGTGGGATTATAGTACTTTAAATGTTTTCAGTAAATTCAAAAATTTGCTACTTTCTTTTAACGAGTTGTAATGCAGTTGGGATAATATAAGATCATTATTAGCGATGCTATTAATATTATTATCGTCATTATTACAAGCGACTTGTAATGTATCGTAGCATGCAAGGTAGCGAAATTAAGCATCGTCGACGTATTACATCACTGACGTATTACCCACGATTAATTCATTTTTTTATAGGTTATTTTGTTCCTGAGCGTTGGCCGATCAGTTCGAGCGCCCCAGGTGCCCCGAAATCCATCGAGTTTCGTTCAGAAAAGCGTGCAGGGGTGGCAAGCAATTCGTGAGAGCATTCGCAGCCGGCTCGGAGCGCGGTGCAGTTTTGGCTTAGAGCGTCGCAATTTTGTGGCACGTTGCGCTGCCCGGTGTCATTTGCAGTCGCACCTCCAGGGCCCGGGACAATTTACCGCGGACCCGAGCTAAATGGTCCCCGCACGAAGCGCCATTATTACATCTCCGAAAAAATGCCACCGTTCGCCACCGCAATCGCGAAGGGTGGTCCTAATGACGTGGTCACACACGTGCCCAGCCACGCTGCGAATTCTCCTGCAATCTCGAGCAATCGCCGCTATCCGAGAATCGCACGATACTCGTAGTATCAACTATTTTTTTTTTCTCCGAGCTATATATACTCACGTCGATTCGCTGCCTCTCGAGGTAGCGGTCTTTTCGCGGAAATTTATGGAATTCTTATACGAACAAAAAATGAGACATTTATTAGAGATTAAAACGAAAAAAGAGAATTTATTTTTTTTTTATGAATAAGATAAATTATGATCAAAAATTTTGATATTTAATAATAATTTTTAGTACAGGCGCAGGATGAGAGTGAATAAAATAAGAGAGATCGAATAGCGCGAGATTTTTTTTTTACGAAACAAGTTGAGAGAATCGTTGCAACGAGTCTCGAAAATGTAATTTCGATGCTCCTGCACTTTTGAGTAGACAGTTACTTTGCAGTCCGTTACAATCGAGCTCGTGCTCGCCTGACCAAAATAACTCTATCGATATCGATCACGCTCGGGGGCACAGTAAAACAAATGAAAAGGTTTCGAACTCACTTTGATCTTCTCACCTCGTTCCTTTCTGGCTTTTACGCCGGTCTTTCGTAATGCATCTCACTTCGCGTTCGAAAGCATCTTTCGATCCGTACGCAATTTTGTTGCAGGAGCTGTATAACATTTTGCAAATTATTCCCATGAAATTAGCACGCATATATAGACGCTGGAGCTCGCGCAAAATCCAAAAAATACAAAAGTATCTGACTGAACAAGAGGAAAGATAGAGAAAATTACAAAAGGCGAAAAAGAGAAAAGAAAAAAAAGAAGGATGTTTCTACGGATTTGGAACTTTTTGCATTTTTAAAGTGGCAGACAAATTTTGCATATTGTCTTCTCACAAATTTAGAAATATATAGTATGTAGTATAGGCGATAGGAGTCAACGCTGGTTATCAATTAGCGCAATTCTTAATATTAAATATATAAATCTTGACTTTGGATGTTTCCACTCATGGTTTGAGTCTTCATCAGCAATCTTTCCTCCCTAACACAACGATTGGATTATTGCATTACAAATTAAAACTTCCAACGTTTTTCCTCTCAAAAAATTGAACCGCTAATTGTTACGAGATAAATCGCATACTCACAAAGTTTGAAAGCTGAGTGGCAATGAGAACTCAAACTGAAATTATATAAATGATTAAAATACCGTATGTATGAGATTAGAAAATTAATAGTCACCTCACACAGTTGACGCCTCAACACTAACAATAAATATGTCATATACAACATTTTGTACATTGTTAATAAATTAAAAATTATCGTCAAAATTTTAAAACTTAACTGAGAAAACTATTTGTGTTTTGTCATTTCGATCGTCGGTTGAAAAATGATTGCTAAAGTAACATAACGGTCAATTTTGTGTTAGAGGAGAAAGATTGCTGATGAAGATTCAAACTATGAGTAGAAAGTTCAAAGTCAAAATATATTTAATATTAAGAATTGCGCTAATTGATAATCAACGTTGATTTCTATCGCCTGTACTACATGTTATATATTTCTAAATTTGTTCAATTAAAAGAGTCTAGGATAAACTTATTAGTTTAGTGTTATTTTGTAATTTCTCATGTCTTCTCACCTTTTTAGTTCATCTCTCCCTTTTTTTTATCTTAAATGTGTGTGAAATAATTTCACGTACAAGTCGCAAACGATCGAGACAGTTATCTTCTGTTTGAGCCTAATGACACGAATTACACCGAATTGACGTTGACATACTTGTTCGCGAAGTCACGAAGGAGAGAAACGCGGTCGGATTCTTCCACGAGCCTGTCGCAGAAACATCGTCCCCCAGGTGGCGAATTTGGACTCATTGAAAGTCCGCGGGCGGTCGCGGAGCGTACGAGAAGGAAACGAGGAAAAGCGGCGGTATCATTAAAGCGGAATGTCCAACATGTTGATAGCTCGTTATTATATATGTATAATTCAATCGTGCATGGTCTTGATGAGCAGGACCACCTCTGAAGTTTCAACAACTCGAAATATACACTCAGTCGCCGATTAAATGCGTCCGTTCTCGAGAATGTCATAATAAGCACAGGCAAAGAAACGCTTATGGGTGAGAAACCAGACATTTGCGTCCCACACACGATGCATTTGGGAATGATTTCGTGATGATTCCGTAATTGCAGTCGTCAACCAAGTCGATCCCCAATCTCTGCCCCCGCAACCGTTGCACCGGTAATCACGACCGACGAATTATCACAATCGACGAATTATTACAAAAATTCGCAGTTTTTCTTGCGCAAAACGAATATATTCATTGGTCTCGTTTTTTTTTTTCTTTTTTTTTTTTTTCAGAAATGAACCGGCACGGAATGGTGGGAATTACGTAAAATCAATTGCGATTCCAACTCGCGATCTCCAAAGCGCTGTCGATTATCTTCCAAATTATACGTTGGGAAGATTTATGATTTTAAAATAATTCGACGGGAGCGCAAACAAAATTAGTAACATAAAATTATCTGACGCAATATTATTTAATAATGACATTAGTGCCTATATTTCGATGCTTTTAAGATTTATGATCGAGACCACCGAGGTAACCTCTGACACACTTTCGTAATGCGATAGTGGAAAGTATAGTGCCGTCGTGTTTACAAAATACGTGATACAATCATACTTCAATTCAAATACGTAGCAAGCATAAACACTCTAAATATGTTTTCCCGCGGATCGATCTGACACGCGCCTAGATCGCGATCCCCTTGCACGTGCATGCCACCCTTCAGCCCTTCACGCGTCCCTTGATGGTTTCAACATCGATGACTTGACTCTCGAATCAAAGGATATTATCGCGTACGAACAATTCTCGCGTCCAAAGTTCTTTTGAAGATCAAATTATCATTGGTGATTATTAAATCTCTAACTTTAATTTAGAGATCAGAAAAATTAAATTACTAATTAGAAAGAGTTTCCGAGAGAAAAAGTTCTAAAATTTTTAAATATAACTCAGATATAATTTCATCGGTTGTGAGATGATATAATTGAGTTTCTCGTTCGCGAACAGACGCCGTCGATCGGCGGACGTCGAGATGTATTTCGCATTGCAGCGTACGTTACATCCGAATCGAATAAGCCGCAGTAACTGCGTTTCCGTGCAACTGTGTCTGGCTGTTAAGGGTAAGCCCCTGAGGTGTATCGTATATATCACGTGGCACGTGGATCCCCGGCTTAGCGGAGGCTTACCGGAGGATTACCAGCGCATTCTGCTACTACCAGATAACACTGTGTAAGTTGTCACGAGTGTTCACACCCATTTTCAAAACGTGGCCGACCCCTCGCCGCTCGATTGAAATAATTGAACATCCCCGTGGCTCCTTCTCTACCCTTGCCCGTTCGAAGCGGTCTTTCGCTCGAGCGATCCGAAAGATCCGAAAGATAGGCGCCGGTCTGTAATTGGATGATTTTCTTTCATGAGGAACGGTTTTGGGCTTGAGAGTAACTGATAAAACCGCGGATAAAGGCGCCGACTCGTGATATTCTTCCTCTCATTCTTTTCTTCCGTCACGATGAATATCCCTTCGCGAATGGCGACTTATGTAACGACGAATTAAATTATTCACTGCTCTTAATTTTTTAATTAGGTTACGCAATCGAAGATCGATAGTGAGAGTGTGCAAATATTCAACACTTTTTGGCATCTCTCATCGCAGTGAAATGAATTACGTAGTTAATTTTGCAAAGCAGTTACGAGTTCTCGAGAAAGTGTTACGGCACTTGGTTCATTTTCCTGATTTTATCCGAGATCGCATTAATTGATCGAGACGGGATTCGCGGATAGAAATGATAGAAACTAAATCTATTTCTTTTATCGCGTATCTGCAACCGCAAGAATTTAATTAGACGGAGATTAGCGAATTGCTATCGATTGGCAGAACTAAACACGCGAGTTTGTAACATTTTAGGAGAATCGTTGTAAAGCAATTCGTGATACAGACTCTGAGATACAGACAGAGACTCTGAGCTGTCTTCTTGGGTATCTATCTATGTCCTCGTGTCTTAATTAGGTGATTTTGCAACTATTTCTGATACAAAGTTGTCACACTTGGAGAGAACGCGCCGCGTTTTCGCGACCACATCGAGAACAATTAAGATAATTAACTCTATAACTCTTCTCGATAACGATCCGAAATTAAGCCGAGATTTAAGATTACGATCCTCGGATGGGACCCTAATGAATACGCCTGACGCTAAAGGATTGAATTTAGGAAAGAGCAACTTTTTCAAATAACCGCCGCACTACGTCAACGCGATAAAGCGATAACGTTGCTCTCTCTATGGATCGCGTTAAAACGCAATGTTGTATATCTGCTGATCGAATCATCTCCGGCACGAATTGAAAATCGCTTAATTTTCGTCGAATGCTCGCATTAGCTTCCAATCCTTTACAATAATTGGACCAATCTCGATGCAGACTGTCACGTTTAACGCGCGACTTATTTGCATAGCCCTTATTTGAGATGTTCGAGTGTGAAAACTGATTACGTACTCCCGCCTGAAGTGAGAAAGAGAATAGTGATTCAGCGTTTGCGAGGACCACCGTTCTTAAAACGTCTTAACTAACCGATAAAGGCCGCCGGTCTCTTCCTCTCGCCATAATTGGACCATTTCCGCGAGTCGATACAAAATTGCAGGTTGGCGAACCGTCTCGTGTAACCCTGGCGCGGCCACTGCCCGTCTCTTCGCCGCCGCAATTAATTTAATTAACGCGTTTCGTTGCGCGCTCGCGTTGGATAACGGCGTGACGCATTACAATTGAGTTATGGAAGCTTTTCAATCTAATTGTATTTTTTCTGTAAATCCGTATAACAGGGATGATCTTAAACAGCTTGTTTCAAACAGTTCTTTTTACTAAGATAACATTCTGAGGACAACAGTTTACTGGAGGCAAACTGCAATTTCGAGAAACGTTCCATGGTATACTTGACTCCGTATCCTCGTCGTGGATGCGAGAAAGGGATTGTTTTATTTTTACGGTCGGGGAGAGTGCGTGCAGGCGCGAGTAGAACGTCTTAACTATCCAATCAGGCCGGTGGTATTTCTTCCCGTGCCATAATTGGATGATTCTCGCGACGTGTATACGTGTGTCCAGGTACAATCACTCTTTCGGCCACAAAACTGCGGCGGTTCGACAAAACGCGGCCGCTTTATGCGCCCGCTTTGGAATTGGCCGTGCTTCGTTGTATCACGGTGTCCGGCCGATCGTTTCTTTCTTTCCGCAGAAACGTCCGCGAACACGACGGGAGCAAGTTCGAACAATTTTAATTCCTCGCGATCGCAGCAGCAGGAAGAGATCAGCGTGGACCGAAGAAAAGAAGAAAACGAAAAGACCACACGGTTTTCACAAATAATTCCGGACGATTGTCCGTAGTATAAAATTTTGAAAAAGAAACATTTATTCTTGAAATTCTTTGGAGTAGAATCTCATTTTGAAGAGCGAAAATTGAGTCAGTTTTGGAAAAGAGTAATTCGTTTCCAATTTTTGACAGTGAGATTTTTACTCTTCAGAATGAGATTTATTTTGAAAGTTTCAGAGAGAGTACAATAATAATATTTAAATAAACATCCTACTGTAGGAATTTTTCTACAGTAAAATATTTAATTATAATTATTATGCGATGATTTAATATACGATGAATTATTATACGATGAGTGATGAAGATCGCCATGTTCCGAATTTACAGAGTACAAGAGAGAATAGCGTAATATTTTATGTATCAATTTTAAATACGTCGTTGTTGTTGGCAAAAAAAGACAGGTAAGATCAGGTTCGCTTTTTGCAAGATCTGGGTTGCATGATCAGTCGTTTCTCCGATCATGCAACTGTCGTTTTAATTGATACTGCGGAGATCAGATGTTTTTAAACTATTATAAATTTTTTATAATGCGAGATTTACGAGATTTCATTCCGTTCATTTCATTCGGCTGATTGTTCATCCTTCTAGTTCTGAAAATTTGGCGGTACAATCTGATGACTTTATAGTCACAATCAGTTTACCCGAATTTACGAGATGACAGACATACGTTGTCGACCTAAATTTAAAGTAGTATCTCGATCATCTGCTCTCTTACATTGGCTCGAGCCGAGGTCTGAAAAATGTAGAAGTTGTGGAGTGATTATTATCGAGTGGATGTTCAAAAGATACCGATCAAATCGTGTCTGTTGATCATGTTTCGATAGTTTACATGTAAAGCATTTGACAATTTCGAGATTTGTCGAGTGCAGATAACAAGACAGCGGTCCAAATTTTTCAAAAATACCAGACATTTCTGTATATCCACTTTGGATCTTCCTTGATAGCGAACGCGACAACTGCGTTTTAGTCCTTATTGGGTTTCTTCTTCGTATCAAAATTTTACGTCAGAGAACCTTCATGATTTTTTTTAAGGTGATTAATTCGACATGATTACGAGAATTATGTTTTTTTTTCTGAAAAAATTATTTATCGAATTGATACAAATATTTACATTGCACAGTGTAATTTATTTCGAAGAATCGCGAAATGGAAATTAGTCCAAAAAATTAATTCTTCAGATAATTAGCTTTAATATTAAATCTAATCCTGTTATAAACGAACACGCAATACACTTTGGTATAAATCTGTTAACCAAGATTTTCCGGGATACGCATACACCTCGCTACCAAGCCATTTCTCTTACCGTACTTACTGACGTCCCTCGTGAGCACCTGTATGCTCAATCAAACTCGAATTCGCCGAGGGAGAGGCATCGCATATATCTCCCTTAACACGAGCCGAAAAGCAAGGAAGAGGTGGTAGTGCTGGACGGAATGAGCGAACGGAAGGAGGTGGATAGAAGGAAGAGATAAAGGACGAGAGAAAGAGAGAAAGGTACGCTTGTGTAAGGGAGCTGCTCGGGGCGACTAACGAGAGAGTAAGGAGAGGCAACCGCTCGGTCAGGCCCCAGAGGCAGCAGACACCGGCAAATTGGGCCGACATATTTTAGGCCCCGATCCATTTGCAGTTTCGACGTAAAACCAGTCGTTGGAATCCGGCCGCGGACGCGAAATTCTTACGAAACGCCTAAGGAGCGATCCTCTTGCCTTTGCTCTCCTCTCCGCTTCTCGCGTCCACCGCCCGGAAATTGTCTCCCGACTGATGCGTGTGATTTCGAGATTACCTCGTGTCAATGACTCGATGAGGATATTCTGAACGAACTAACAATAGCATGGAAGATGGGAAAGGCGTGTGAAAGGACCACGCGAAAGCAGAATAAATTTGATGCTCTGATGATTTTTTTATTGTTTTTACCTTTCAGTTCTACATGATAAAAACTTTTCAAAAATCAAAATCATTAATTCAGAATTCGAAAATGCGTGATAAATATGAGAAATTATTTATATCTGACTTCATCTATATACAAAATATGACTTACAGTATAGAAGTTCATCGGCTTAATCACTCTCGCCTGATAACGTTTTATGTTTTAATTTATTGAGGGATTAATCACAACACTTTGTACAAAGCCCTACTTTTCAAAAATTCTCCACGTGGTATTTATATTTTCATCATTTATATATATAAGTAATGTTTGTATTTTTTAATGTGAAAAATTATTTATGTCTCCATCTATATATAGAGTATGAAAGTTGATATGTAGGCAACATTGTTATGTCATGTATGATGTATAGATATGATATACAATAACATAACAATATGTACCTACATACAATATATATATATATATATATATATATATATATATATATACACGTTTTCATACTCTATATGAAATAAATAATTTCTCGCATTTAAAAAATACAAGCATTACTTATATTGGATCGTCCGGAAAGTTCGTGCCGCAAATGATTAAAATTTAATAAATGAAATTAAAAATTTAAATCTTCTGCGTTTCAATTTTCCTTCAAAATCGGCACCCAATATATAAATGACGAAAATATAAATACATGTACTTATTTGAAAATTTTTGGAAGGTGGAGCTTTGCACAAAATGTGTGATTAGTCCCCCAATAAATTGAAACAAACATAAAATGTTATCATGCGAGAGTAAGCAGATAAACTGCCATACTATGAATTATACTTCCATTTGTAATATGTTAATTAATTATGAACAATTTTAATGCCTATACATCAAATTAAAAAAACGCATTTAAAACATAAGCCGCGTATACTCGTAATGAAAATTTCTATTTAGTATCAAATATCTCGAAAATAGAATGGCGAAAATAATTGGAATTTTTTCTTGCAAGTTTGTCAAGTTATTCAGCTTTTGTACATGTACCGCAGATTTGTCTTACGTTTGATTAAACATTAAAAGAGATCACCTTCTGAGGAAGAACGTCACAATTTGTGGCGTAATCTCGATCGTCACTCCTCGCCGAAAATCCGGTACCGCCTATGTAAACAGTTTAATAGTACAATTGATATAATTATCAATCGCGGTTAGTTTTGCGGTCGTCGCGGGAAAGTAACGCGCGCGCATAATGGCATCGTACACGCACGGGCATCGTGCACGCATATCCACGTATATCCACATACGTGGTCACGTAGAATCGTAGAGAATCGCACACGGGGTCCTCGGTTCTCGGATAGGGACGACCTATGGGACCCCCGCAGCGCGCGCCATAGACCGGATCCATGGAGTGTGACATTGGCGCATCTGGCAGCGTCCATGAAACATTATTACTTACACGTCACCGTGATAATGTATTAACCATAAAGGTGATCTGTGTTTACGACATCGCGGATGTCGTCCGCGGTCGATGTAATCTTTTACCGCGGAGGGTCGTCCGGATGGTTCTCGTGCGGCTCTCTTGCATTCGGCGAGAGAAGGCTTTTCGCTGGATTGAAATGACATTCTCTTCACAGTACTTAATTTAAGACTAAATTTAACGACTAAAAACTTTTCTCTCTTTTTATCGACATTAAATCTGTACAAGTAATTTACAAGTATAAATATAAGTAAGAAATTTATTGTAGGAGATGATCGATTATTATTTTATTTAAATGTTTACAATGAATATAAGTTACTTTCTCTCTTTTTCTTAAGTCAGGAAATGACAGGAGAAAGATTTCTTTCAAAGCCAGCGCTGCTCGTTTGAAAGTATCGCATGTAAATTGTATTTTATTGGCTAGTAAATTGATTCGCAACTCTGTTGCGGTGACTCTACCGCAAACTGCTTGGGGGACATATGTCTTCAATTTGTGACTCGAACATTAAACCAAACTGAACTTTACTCATGCAGGCTAAACGTTTAATTGCGATGATTGCGCATATACTCTTATAGCTGTAAAATTTAACGCTTACGCCACACTTCTTTAATTATTTTCAAATATCACCTTGCTTCATATGATTCATTTCATTCGATAAAAACGAATAAGTGACTACATCGACGATTCCATTGCAAAGAAAAATCGAACATGCTGCACTAAATGATTACGTTGGTCATATCGCTGGTCATATATACGTTTTATCACATAAATGCCAATGTCGGTCTAAATAATCACACAACGCTTCAACAAAACGCCCAATATAATCAATTATCATTATCGAGTATCAGCGCCTGGTTTAATGTATGTTCCTTAATAAGTCATCTGCAAGTGGATTGCCAGTCGATTACACAACCGTCGACGTGCCGCGAGCCATCTGAGAGCGACTAATGGCGGCCGTTCGGACCATTCTCGTAACGGGCGTTGTCGATCTGCAATCCGCAGGATTTATACCCGCTACCTTTTTGTGCCTCACCTGCCCATCCGTTTATCGTCGGGGCATCTAACGCGAATGCGACCGATTGTCCTTTCATCTATATCTCATTCTATCTTAACCCTTCATAGGATTCCTAGGTCTTTTTTGAGGCAGCGAAATTTTACTGTTAAATTTCTTGACACAAATTTCATTCAATTTTTATGAAATGAGAAAAGATTTTAATATTCAAGTTAAACAATTTGATAATGTATAGCAGAGGTGTTGAAGAATAATTTCTGAATTTTTCTTTTTGGGAAGCATAGAACAATAAAAAAAATTGGGCTCAACAAAAAAGACCTAGAATAGGCACTCTAAGACTTTATTTTGCCGAGCCCAAATTTTTTTACTGTTCTAGGCTTCCAAAAGAACCTATAAAAATTCAGGATTACTTTTCAACATTTCTGCTATGTTGCCAAATAATTATTTAACTTAAATAAATCTTTATTTCATAAAAATTGAAATTTGTGCCAAGATATTTGAAGGGCTAAGCAGATCCTGAAAAATATGGCGAATCAATCAGAAGTTGTCTAAACGGTGTCTAATCTTTTACTTGAGAACTTGAGCTCTCTATCCCCGGAATATGCGATACCGCGAGATATGATTCACAAAAGAGCCGCCGCTACGCCACACCGACAAGCCGTACCAAAATCGGAATCTGGACGCAATCCCTTAAGCGGATCGGGTCGCGCGCCGGAAAAAGACAGGTAGAAATCGATGCTATCCGACGACAAACGACGATGACCACGACGAGCTCGATCCGTTCCATTGAGATGACAAAAAGTGAGAATCCGACTATACGGCATACCTACCGAGACGTACTTAAACGGGGGTAGCTATACGAGTAATTTAGTGCCCGGCCGGGGTGAGAGGGAAAGAAGAAGGGCGAGGGGGCGAAAAAGGCATGACGAAGGAACGACTCGATACTCGGAAAATTACTTGTGCCGTTTATTACGCATTTCCGTGTAATGGCTCAATTATCCGTGTTTTTGTTCGGCAACGATTTCGCAGAGCGATTATTCGCACTGCTTCTTACCCGTTTTTGGAACAAACGAGTGAAGAATCATATAAGAGATTGAGCATCATTTTTCGGACGTGTGAATCTTTTTATTCGTACATATCGTCACCAAGAAACCATAATAATCACTTTTTGTTACGAGAGAATCGAGATTCGCCCGCCTCGATAAATTCAGCTGCTGGGTTACCGCGCGAACGTTTCACTATCGATGAAACGAAGACAATAACAAAAAAAGTCGATAATCTAGATCTCGAATCAGAATTCATGGAATGGCTCTACTACTTCGCGTTGGGTGGGCTTGTAACTTCATATTACGAACGTCTCATAATCTCTTAACTAAACAAGACAGAAGTGAAGTCTTTCTTTTTTGACTCTTTATCAAAACACTCTCGATTTTGATCGCCTATTGGTTAAAATGCAAATGTTAGTCTTTAGAAAGTAGTTCATCAACGTGATAAGGACCAGGTGCAAAACGCACGTCACGAAATTAAAGAGACAACGGCACGCGTCTTCTCTACTTGATCTCTTTTCTATTCTTCTGTTTTATAGCATGAGCGTGCGTACTTTTAAACGGGCTCATCTTGAAATGTTTAAAAAGACCTCGTCGATTTTATGATCAAGATGTGATCGATAGATTTGTCATCATC
>Ga0157364_1004548_pt1 | contig 13873 bp, 10 predicted proteins | sample AttsexASBM2_FD_111476 | JGI IMG/M metagenome (GOLD analysis project Ga0157364, IMG submission 111476) | Fungus gardens microbial communities from leaf cutter ant in Ribeirão Preto, State of São Paulo, Brazil - Atta sexdens ASBM2 | ecosystem: Host-associated > Fungi > Mycelium > Unclassified ... | reverse complement strand
GTCAATACTTTATTACTGGATGAAATCTTAGACAAAATCACTACTGAATGGCTACCTTTTTCAAAAGAGGAATTCTTGACATCTATCAACAAATGCAGCAATGATTCAACCCCCAGACCTGATAGATTGTCTTAAAGACATCTCAAAGCAATTACTAAGAATTCAGCATACCTTGTCAATATCATAAATATTGCTAATATATGTATCAACTTAGGACATTGGCTATCTCACTTCAAACTGTCTATGTTTATTATTATTTCTAAGCCTAATAAGGTATTGTATAACACTCCTAAAATATTTAGGCCCATTATCCTTTTAAATATGCTTGGCAAACTAATTGAGAAGGTTATTGGCAAAAGGTTCTAATTTCAAGCTTTATTCAAGAATATGATTCATTCTTGTCAACTAAGAGGTCTCAAACAATAGTCCACAACTAATGCTGGCATAGTTCTGATGTATCTCATATATGTGGGCTAGGTTAAAAACTGCTCAACTAGTATACTAGCATTTAATATTGCACAATTCTTCCTATTCATTAATCATCAAATACTTTTGCTTATCTTAGACAAGACTGGATTTGACCCCAAAATCTTTCATTTCTTTAGTAACTATCTAGTAGATAGGAAAACTAAGTATTTTTGGAATGACTTTTCTTCTCCATTCTTTGGTGTTAACATTGGAGTTGGCCAAGGTTCAGCTCTTTTGTCTATTTTATCAGCTCTATATTTATCACCAGTTTTTCATATTCTTAAAAAAAGATTAAAAAATATAAAAATTCCTATTTCTATTATTTCTTTTGTAGATAATGGTCTCTTTATCTCCCAAAACAAATTCTTTTATATTTCAAACTGAAATATTTCTTGTAGTTATTATGTTATGTTTCTTCTTTTGGAACAATTCAGACTAGTTATCAAACATGGGAAAACTGAATTTTTCCACTTTTCTAGATCATAAGGGGCTTTTAATCCTCTCTCTCTAGATCTCTCTATTTTAGAAAGATCCATTCTTTGTCCTAAAGAGATATGGTGCTATTTAGATTTCATTTTTGACAGGAAAATATCTTTTTGTCAACACATCAATTTCTATGTGAACAAGGCTATTTTCATAGTAAAAAACATGAAAATGCTTGGAAATTTAACAAGAGATCTTGTTCTGTCTCAAAAATATCTCTTATATAAGACATGTGTTTTATATATATATATCACTCTATATAGTTTTCTATTGTAGTACTACAACAAAGTCCCACTATTGTACCCACTTTAAGTTTTCAGAATTATACAAAGAAGAGTTACTTTATAGATTCTTAGGGAATTTTAGACTTTTCCTTTCTTGGACATTGAAGCCATTTCTAGCCTTATTCCAATAAATCTATATTTTCGAAAACTCAGCAGAAAACTTCAATTATATACTCAATCACTTCTACCAAATCACCTTATCAAATCATTGTTAGAGTCAAGACACTTCTCTTATCACAACAAAAATTATCTTTTGATAGAAAAGTTAACTGACAAATAGAGACTGAAAGTCAAAAGTTCTATTGTAGATGCTAACAACAGATTAAATGGAATCTTCCATTCTTTTAATTCTTTTAACAACAAATTTTCTTCTGGAAACAGACTTATTGATATGTTTCTGAGTTGTTTTTTATTTTATCTTTCAGATAGGAAAAGTACTGAAACTAGAAAGACATATCTTCACAAACTTGATGAAATTATCTCCAATGCTTTAACTGATCCTAAAATGGCAATTATAATATCAGATGTGAGTATCAAAAACCAAGTTGCTACATCTATTGCTCATATTCATGTTTATGATTCCCCTATCATCAAAACTATCCACCATGCTGTAAATGTCACATTCACTGAAGCTGAATTATTTGCTATCAGGTATGGATTAAATCAAGCTATTCAGCTATCCAATATTGAATGTATTTTTGTCATCACTGATTCCATACATATGGCTAAAAAGATCTTTGATTCATTGATTCATCCATACCAAGTCCAAACTTTGGTCATTTCTAAGGAAATTAGAGAATTCTTCAAAAGAAGTCATCACAATTCTATTGATTTTCAGAACTGCCCTAGTCAAGATAAATGCTCACTTTACAATATTGTTGACAAAGAGACCAAAAAGTTCAATCTATCACTGCTTCTCTCATGCAAATCTTTATAGGACTTTAATCAAAAGAATGAATGTGACAAAATTATAAACCTGTGGAAAATGATGTTTCAAGCCTCAGACAACAAAGAAAGAAACTTCCTAGAATTTCTTGATGATGATCTCAACATCATTAAGCCATCATATTCAAAGGGCAGATCATGACTGAAACTTTTCAGTCATTCAAACTCACTATGTGCAAGAGCTATGAGAGTTATAGTCAATCATACCCCTATTAGTGAGTATTAATTAAGATTCTTTCATTGAGAATACTTTACATACTCCTATGACCTTTATCTGATTGAAACTAGAAGACACATACTTCATAAGTACAAAAGATATAATAACTATTGGAATCCAAGAAGAGATACTTTAGCTTACTTCATTCTTTTCCTAGAATTCAACAGTAGTGCATTCTCATTTAGAGAACACATTACTTAACTCATCCAAGATGTTGTCTTTTGTATATCTCTTCCTGTATTTCTTTCTTTTCTCTTATTATTTCACTTTATTTCACTTTTTTTTTATCTTATCTTCATGTTGTCTCATTCTGAATGTACATAATTACTTAGTAGTTACTGTAGTCTGCCATCAAGCTCCATGTAATAAATTGATGATTTAAAAAAAAGTACTGCTGATGAAGATCTATGCATCATCTAGAACCACTTTTATACATAAGTTGGCAGTAGTTGACAATGAGAGGATCATCCTTGTACTCAGCTTATATTTACAATTTTGTTTATAATTTTGTAACTTGCTTGTTTACTCCCTAATACCACCATGTCTGTTTGATGTACTATGAATTTACTGATATATTACTGTGATTTCAGAGGAATACAACAATGTTCAATGCAAGCTCCAAATTTCAGACTATTTGCTTCATTGTCAATTCATTTACATTCCTGCTTTCACTACCACTCACCTTAGCCATGCTTCATAGGAATACATTTGTAGAAAAGAGGAGAAACTGCTAGAGCATGTATGGGTTATTGTAATTGTTGTATACTGCTAATATTGGTATATTTTTTTAAAATCAACAATTCATTACACAGGACATAATGGTAGACCATGATAATTACACAATCATAATTACTTAATTAAAGACAAAAGGAAATTAAAAATAAAAATAAAAGAATGGAAAAGAAAGAAAAAAAGAAAAGAAAATCAAAGAAAAGAAAAGATATAAAGTATTCTAAGTAACACTTTTCTAGGTAAAAACACTCCAGAATTGAACTCTAGAAATATAACAATATTCTTTAGGGATTCTCTCTTAGAATTCCAAGATTTTTTATATTATGCATAATCAAATAAGATATGCCTCCTCATCTCAATAGAGTAATCTCCACATGTACATGCAAAGGATTCTTTAGAGAAGAATCTAAGCCTATATTTATCAATAGAAGCATGATTTGTAATTAATCTTGTAATATATGCACACATTGAGTTTGACAGACCAAAATGCTTTAGCTAAGCACTATCTTTGAAATAAGTTCAATAAATAGCAAATGTATTTCCAAGTCTTAGAATACAAGAGAAGAAATTTACTTGATTTAAATAACAATGATTATCAACCTATTTATTAACAATAGCATCACATTCTTCTTTTCTACTAAACTTCTAAGACTTTTTGCTTGGTAGAACAGAATTAATTCTTAGACATTTTTGTTGTAACTCAAAGACCTTAGAGTAGATCGATGAGAAAGAACCTTGTATTGGGTAATATAAGAGAACTTGATGAAGTTTCTAGTATAGAGTAGTTTACCTTATATATACTAACTTACTAGTCTGTGCTATAATACCATTAACCTACTCTAAAGGCTATGTATTATCCTTAAGATCAATATGTGTCAAACACATTATAGTGATGTTATTTCTTCTAGAATCTTCTACCATTTTCATGGCATGTGATCATGTGACAGTGACTGATGTGTGATAACTTATGACAGTAACTTGTAACATTACACTAACCCTAATCCTAAGTTCAAAACAGAAAATAAAATAAAAATAAAATAAGATAGAGTCTGCCATCTTCAACTCTGACAATTTTGATTCTTTATCTACTAATAGGTGTGGAGACCATTTGATACTTTCAGAACAATCCTAAAATACAGTTGAGTTATTCAGATTCTTATTGAAAAAACACCTAAGATCTTTGGATAGTAATAGAGTATAGTTGATATAGGTGAACAGATGTGTCAAAAATTCATTTCACAGCTGGGATAGTATTAGAAATAATGATGATACAAGCAACATCTTGTAATTAGACTATATTATTTATCTTATATCTTATAGCAAAGAGTTCAGCTTTTATAAAGGTTATATTCATGGCATAGTGAACAGATTTGGTGATGATTTCCTGGCCTCTATAGATATGAAAGATTAAGATAGCTATGTTCTTAACACTAGCATCTGCAATAACAAGCATAGTGTCTTGATTTACAAGAAGTTAATATGTCAGGATTTTTGGTTAACTGAAATAAAAGAAAAATGGTCTGAAAAAGTGTCTACTAAATAGAATCCTAGAGAAAGTTCTTTGTTCAAACTATCAAAAGAATGTAAGACTTTGTTCAAACAGTTGTTAGTATTTATTATGGGACTCTTGACTTTTAACCATTGTTTAGCTATAAGGTGAGACATGGCTATATAATATGGCAAGGTCTTCTTAAAATGATGTTCATTAATAAGAGTATTGATTGCATATTGTTTGGGAAAAGATGCCATCTATAGATAATGTTATCTGATGATTTTGTCAAGGTGAAAATAAATAGGAATAAGACTAGCTATGGCCTCAACTTCCCAAATTGGCAATGTGTGGAATGCTCCTGTGATTCATAATGCCACTCTTCTCTATATTTTCTTTAATTCTTTAAAGGGCTGATATAAAGGTGCTCCTTTGAAGTACCAAAGCAGAAACCCATATAATGTGATAAAGAGAACACACATTTTGTAGAGTAGTCATTTGTGGATTAGTGATAGACCCCTACTTGAATTTCCCAACATTTTCATACTCTTAATTGTGAAAAGAGCCTTGTTAGCATAGTGGTAAATATGTTGATAAAAGATAAGTTTCTTGTCAAAGAAGAAACCCAGATATTACCAAGTATCTTTGGAATGGAGAATGGGACCTCATTGAGATCAAAAATTCAAGAAAGAGATATGAGAATTGTTCATGGATCTTGAGAGATATTTGTTATGTTTGATGACTAGACTGAACTGGTTGAATAAAGAGGAAATGATGTTATAACTACAAAAAATATTTGCATTTGATTTTTTGTAACTTTTTTCTTGAGAAATATAAAGACTATCATTAACAAACAAAAGAATTGAAGTTTGGATAGGAAATAGAAGAATTTTGGGTCTTTTTTTGAAAATGTGAAAGATAGGCACAATGTAAAGAACAGAGAGAATTGGAGAAAGGACAGACTTTTGATCTACATCTACATTGGCTTTAAAGAAAGGGGAAACAAACTGATTCTATACATATTGCATATGTCTGTTAATTAAATAATCAGAAATAAGCAACATTGAACACAAGAGTACTCATATGAAAACCTTTTGACTATCCTATACATATGAGATAAGTTAGGTAAATATTGATATCTGTAGTTGATCATTGTTTGATACTACTTATTTAACTTGGGTAGATCAAGTTCAAAGTGATAGAATGGACTTGAAGTCTAATACTTATAATATTTTTGATAAGTTTTCCTAACATGTTAAGGAGAACAATAGGTTATAATATTTTGAGAGTCCCATAACATGGCTTATTTGGCTTAGGAATGATAATAGACATTGACTTCTTGAAATGAGAAGGTTAATAGCTGAGGTTAATATATGAATTTTCTATATTGACAAAATTAGTGAGATATTTCTTATAGCTAACCAATACTTTGAGATAGTTTCAGAATGTTACAAACTTCATTCAGTTTGTACCTCCACAACCAGTAAATAGATTTTCACAAAATAAGTTGTACTGGAAAGCCCCAAATGAGGGCTATCTATACATATATGGAATGTATAAAAGCAATAACAAACAACCAAGATATCAGGCCACCAGTAACTGTAAAAGTTTTGTTGGGTATTATCTCACAAACAGCTAAATGGATTCACACAATTAAAGTTACATTGGAAAGTGCTTATCAAATAGTTTCTAATAATATATTATATATCATATAGAGATCAGTATTTATAAAGATACAAATATATCAATATAGTGATATAATTAGTTATCTTCTAAAATTAGCCTGATATCTACTATGATAGATAATAGCCCTATCAGATATGAGTTTTGATCATGTGATGGAAACAGCTTGTACACAGACTATCACTATTTTGTATATATACTTCTATATCTAAGAATTAAACCTTAGACTTAACAATATTAATTTTTATCAGTTTTCATCATTTATCTCCTATTATCATTGTTATCATTATTAAACTTCTGAATCATTCCTAAATCTCTAAGAGTATACTCAAGGTTCAGATATTACAAATGAGTGGCCATTCAGCTTGTTGATGTAATGAAACTTCATTTAATAATTGGAGATTTATCAATCTATCTTGAATAATGTTGTAAGATTGATGAAGAGCTTGTTATAAGTTGTTCAAATTATTGCAAGAATAGCCATTGACTTTGATGACTTTTGTGGCTAGTAACTTTCATTTCTTGACCCAGTTTATCAGATCTCATGATCTTTTGTTGGTCAATATAATTTTTTGAATCTTGTTGTCAAAAAATATTTGTTTAGCTGTTTTAACTGTTTTTCTATATTTAATCTAGTCCAATCTTTTCCTGAATGTTTAATACATGACAAGGTCCCTGTTATATTCTTCATTCCACCATACCTTAGAATATTTAGTAATATTAGTATATTTGGAATGTTTATATCACAACTTTTCTGTAATAGAAGTGAACTTTTGAGTTTCTTCATCTAGCCTCTCATAAATGAGAATGTTAGTTGTTTTGATATAACTTACCCTATTTCTCAATTTATTGATGAATTCTTTTTCTTCTTTGTTATTCTTGATAATAGTTAGCTTCTTCTCTTAGATAAATTCCTCCTTAATGATAATATAAACTGATAAATAAGCATTGAAGGATAGACCTTGGAGATTAGTTAATATAGAGTGATTGTTGAATTCCTCTATATTGGTATAGAGGAACATAAAATCTAGTACTAAGTTAGAATCTTGAGAATTGTCTGTATATCACATCAACACTTGATTGACTGGCATTGAGAGTTCTAGATCAAAACTCTCAGCTATTTCCCTAAGATTATCTGCAGATGTTGAATGATGTAAATATGAAGAATCCCAGTCATTATCTCTAATGTTGAAATCTCCTGTCATAATTAATATATTATTCAGATTAACCTCAGTATCTTTGAGATACTTTAAGGTAGCTTGATGTTTATCTGAATAGATATTAATGAGAAAGCATATAATGCTACAATTGAAAAATGAAAGAAGGTTAATGTCTTTGTGATTTAAAATATCTCTCCTAAGTGAAAAATATAACATTATTGATTTAGAGTTGATATAGGTGAAAACTCTTGGATGTTCATTCACAGTGTTCAGAGTTCTTGTGAACAAAGTCCATGATAAAATGATTAGGAGTATCTACAACCTTATCTTCATCAGACAAAGAGCTCAGAATGTTATAAATAATGGACTAAGGTAGTTCTTGAGTAAAAAGATTTTTAGGAATTTTAAAATCATATTTTTACTCTATCCACAGCTAAGTGAATTAAGTTGGCTCTGATTTCTTAAAGCTCTTGCAATTTATTATTATGCCAGTCTCTATTGAATTTATATTTCCAGAATGAACAATTGTTGCTATTCACCTAGTGTTTGCTCTTGTAATTGATATATTTAAAAGAGTGAGTATATAGTTCACCTTTCTTTGTTTCTAGCCTCAAAGTATTTGTCTTGAAATTGACCTTGCAATACCACACCATTTTCCTATGATGTTCTAGCTTATAAAGTCCATTATATTTTTGACACTTTACTCCATGTATACAACATGCAAACATTGTATGCTCCTATTTCATATATTGAAAGACTTGTTAATGAGGCATTCAGCTTTTGTACTATTTTGAGAGTTCCAAATATTGATTTATATTACTACTATGTTGAACTTGAGAAAAGCTTTGATAACCTAAGGACAAGATGCTAAAACAATGTCATTAAAGATATGAGTGCTCTTAATAACACTCTTGATGATGTCTGATGTAATAGATAAGTTAGTATCCTCAACAAAAGAAAAAATGTCTAGAATCTTAAGATAGGATTTTAACTGAGAGAGTTTAGTATTCATGACATCATTTGTGTGGATATCATTTACTTTTTTAACACATTTTTCCACAATATTTAGATCCAAGGTGGTAGTTATCTTGTTAGTCATAATGATGATATCTTTGTTATCAGAACATTGTTGTGGCAACCACTAGATACAAAGTCCAATAATTACACAAAGTAGCAAAGTTCTCAGTAGGCTATTGATATAGAGATCACAAGAGAACTCAACAAGGAGTCTCTACTGAATTGCTATCCTATTTATATAAGTTACACATGGTCTGTGCTACTTAATAGTTACTCTGCCCTAAAGTCCATGCATTGTCCATGAGTACACCATGTATATACCATAAGATAGCCATGTAGTTAATATGCTCCTTAATGTCATTTATCTAGATCGCTTTAGTTCACTCTAGTCTATTCTAGGCTTTATGATATCACCTCATGTGACATGTCATGTGACTGCAGTGTCATGTGCCTCTTCATTATTAATAAAAAGAAAAAGAAATTCAAAAGAAAAGAAATATAAAATCAAGAAAAAATGAATAAAAGAAAAAGAAAAATATTAGTCCTTATATGTATTATAACAAACACATGAAATCAGCTGAAATATCAGATTTAACATTTTTAATAGCCTGTTGATATTTGCAATGTGTGCATTTGACTTTGCCATGACCCTATTAGCATTATATAAACTCATAGGTAAAATGACTTGTTTCCTGGACAGTCTTTTAGTTGTCATATTGATTCTTGGTTTGTTATTTCTTGTATTGTTTAATACCTTGTGGATTTTCTCAACTTTCTAAATCAATAACTTTGGGAAATTTCCTTTGATTTTGACAATGTCTTTGATGTTTTCCTTTGATGCTTGAACATATGAATATCTATTAAGTTTGGAAGTCAGGCTAGAAGTTAAATTGTTCTTGAAGAATTTAGATTTTACCAAAACACTTTTGCTTGGCCTTGGAGGAATAGGAGAGAGAACCTTTGAGATATTAGTCTGTTTACTATTAGCTGATTTAGATAAGTTGTTGTTTAAGGTGTTTTTCATAGTCTTTGTATTGAATTGAAAAGCTATACATTGCCTAAAAATCTATTATTCCTATTTCCTGTTAGCTTGTTCCAACTAGATTCATAGATGAAAGAAAAAAAAATTTTGAGCTGCAAACCCAAATCTTAAAATCTGAGGAATATTCTTAGTCATTCTGTTTTCTCACTTTTATTGTCTAATAAAAGCAGCCATCCTGAGAAGTAAACAGGTGATATTCTTGGCATTATCTTCTAAGTATTCATTAATTCCAAAGAGAGAGATCAGATAGAAATTACTGTCCTACAACTGTGGATCTGCAGGTTGGTTAGCCAAATATGGAATTGCCAAAGATTCCAAGCCTTGAGGTATATATGTGTTATTAATTACCATTCTATGAGGATCAAGTGTGGGTTCAACTACATTAGCCATATTTGTAGAGTCTTTCATCCCTTCCTTCAAGGATGTGTAAAAAAGAGAGAAACTTTTAATTTTGCCAATCTCAACTTGTTTTGCCTAGATTAGATTGTTGGCTAGTGCTTGGATTTAATCTACATAAGCTATGAAGGATGCTTCAGAATATGCTAATACTTTTCTAGAACTATTAGTACTAAAACATATTGACTGACCTCTAGGAATATCAACTTCAATATCCATTGGTATAACTATGGAGGGTTTTTGTAAGTTGCTTTGAAGATTTGTGGTAGAAGAAAACAATATATTTACTAATTCTCTTTTAGGCACTACCATACAAGATAGTGGTAAGAGAGAAAGAAGCAACAATGATATTAGTATCCTACAGTAAATATTCATTATAAAGAAAAAATATTATAAATAATATAAGTCACTTATCTTATTCTAATGTCTTTCAACATCATTGAAATAAAATTCTAGCCCAAAGTGTCATAGCAACCACAAGTTGGGATAATTATGACTCTTAGGCTATACTTCAAGTAGTAGCTTAGAATAACTCTTGTAGAGATTATAAGAGAAACTTAACAAGAAGTCCTTACTGTAGTTCTATACTATATTACATATTACAATCACCTCCTCATATCTTCAGTATGTTTTCATCATATCTTGTAGAGTTTAGGGTATGATACAATAATTGGCTATACTGTAGAAAGTATCAGTCAGTGCCTCATATAGTAGGTATTGACTCCTCATTGACTTCTCCATTTATCCTCATGTATTGTATCATTGTGGACATATAATTTCCTCATGGTCTATAGATACATATAGTGTAGATACATTTCTGTATCCTTATACTTTACCAATTGATTATCTCCTTCACTCTTACTCAAGTCTTTGCCTGAGTTGTAACCTGAGCTAAGTTTAAGGTTGTAATATTACATAACTTGTATACACTTTGTTCTACTCTATTATAATATTTAGATATAAAATTAAGAAAAAAAATAAGAAAATCATAATAAAAATATAAAAGTCCTGAGCAGATTATGATAGTATTCTTCTTATAGTTTTTTCTCTAAAAAACCTAGTTTTTCTTCTATCTTCTCTAACTTCTTTTTATTTTATATAACTTTCTTTTATTTCTTTTGTCAGGCATGGTTCATACTAGAGGTGAAAGTCTGCAAAATAGGCTTGGAGATGTGTAGACTTGTAGAACAATCTTGGCTTCAGTTTATATGCTGTGCCATCTGTCTGCTGCCTAGTTGCAACTTTAGATAAGAGGAAAAAGTCTGAGATAGAAGTGAGTACTGATTGGTGTATTGCTATTGAACACTAGAGATCAAGTTCAATAATAGTTATCTTTGTTGATTATCAGACTAGCAAATTACAGTGTAACTACTAGTCTTATGTATAGGTACATACTATAGAAGATGCTTGAGATTTCAGTAGTGTAGTTCCTATCACCCTAAGCAGAGGTTTCAGTATTGAGATACTGACAGAAGTATAACTTTACTATGGAAGACTGAGTTAGATAGGAATATCTTTATCATAGAAGATAAAATATCTGGATTGTTGCATCATTACTGCATAGGCATGTTGTAAGAAAGGTGGCTGCCATGGAAGACAAACTTGTAGATTAGATGTTAAGAAGCAGTATCAATATGGAGATATTTTTTCTAGATGGGTAGACTTAGCATATGACATTTTTTAAATACTTGTAGCTTGACTTTCTTTCATACTTTATTTCAAATTATTTTACCAACTTTTTTATATTTTTTAGATTTTTGCCACATTCTGACCTGGCCACATCTACCCCAATATTGTAACAACCACTTAGTCATAAAGACCAAACAGTAATACTAAGCAAACTCAAAGATGGTATCTTGTGGAGATTATAAGAGAACTTAACAAAGAGTTCCCAATATATCTCTACGCTATTTATACAAGTATATATGGTCTATGCTAATGATAAATAATCCTACTCTAATATCTATATATTGTTTATGAGTTCATTACACTATTATCACAAGACAAACATGTTTCCTGATATCATTGTTCTAGTCTCTTCTACTATATTTCAGACTTATAATATTATATCATGTGATGTATCATGTGACTATGGTCACATGTCTCTTCATTGTCTAAGAAAAAGAAAAAGAAAAAGAAAAAGAAAAAGAAAAAATAAAATAAAAAAAAATAAATATTAAATCAAGAAAAAGAAAAAGAAAAAAAATGTTAGTGTTTAAGTATATTATAACATCTAACTTACAAATATATATTTTCTATCTCAGACATTCTCACTGGTTTCTCAACAACTCTATAGATCTCTATCTCTGATATCTGAGGATTACTAGAACTAGAGTAATACTTAACAGTTTATTGTTATGTTTTAAGACTTAGGGTTAAAGTCAAAAGAGTAAACCTTGGATTGGGTTGATTATAAGAGAACTCAATAGAGTTCCTAGATATAATATATCTATCTTATATACTAAATATAGTTGGTCCGTACTCTATTACTTTTAGTCTATCCTAAATAACTATGTGTCTTTCTCAAGGCCAACATATATATAACATGTTATTATGATATCATTATTCTAGAACCTTCTACTTTTTTCCATCATGACATGTGATTGTGTGACCATAACATTATACTTAAACCCTAATCTTAATAAAAAAAAAAAAGCCAAAATGAAATAGAAAATGAAGAGAAAATAAAAACAGAAAAATAACATAGAGTCTAATGTTCACAACTCTGACATTTATTTCTATTAAAGTTAAAGATGGTAGACCTGAATTATTTTCATTTCATTTCTTATTTTTCTATTTATTTTCTTATTTTTAGACTTAGGGTTATGGGATAGCATAATATTATATATCACATGTCACACAGAATATTATAGAAGGTTCTAGAACAATAATGTCATATTATTTGTTAACAAAATATAGTACACATATCTTTTAGGATAAGCCAGGTTTAGTATAGCATAAATCACTAGCCAAGTATATATAAGGTTAATACTTTGTACTTGGAACTCCATTGAGTTCTCTTATGTTAACCTAATGCAAGTTTTCTTTCTTGACTCTGAGTCTTGAATCATAACAATTCCTAGATAACTATCTTGGATAGTATACTTAGTATATAAGTATAAGCTAGTAATTTACATTGTAAAGTCTTATTCTGAAAATCAATTATCAACTTTCAGTATTAGCAATAACACATCTTCCACTTCTTGGTAGACTTATCTACCAGTTATATCCTGAGTATCTCATCTGAAATATGTGATTAGTACAACTCATAGAAATGTAGTACACAAGCTGAAGCCAAAGGTTGTTCTGACTTTCATGTTCAGTATACTCAGATAATATACAACTTACTCATCTAAACTTCTAAGAACCTACTATTGGATCTTGGATAATGAGATATAAACTGTATCTAACAATTTTCCAACTCTTTTTATGTCTTTTTCTACTGAATATTAGAAAAAAATCTCAATAAAATACAAGAGAAAGACTAAGGTATTTAGTGCAGTAGAGCTTTACTTCTTTGATTTTTACTAAATAAGAGAGAATCTTCTGTTAATTTTCTACCTGCTTTTTGTATATTACTATTCTGTTTACACTAACTACTCAATAAATCTTTATAAATTCTGATAGTTGCTATATATCAAAGTTTAACTCTATAAATAACCTGTCTTCTATAGTAGTATTATCTCTTATCAAACTCTATGAGTACTCAGTTTACTATGATAGAGTTTACTTCTATCTCAATCTTATATGTCACAAACTTCATTCAGCTTGTATCTCCACAACCAGTAGACCAATTTTCACATACTAAGTTGCTCTGGAAAGCCCCAAATGAGGGCTATCCACACATATGTGGGATATATAAAAGCAACAACAAATGACTGAGATATTAGGCCATCAGTAGCTGTAAAAGCTTTATCTGCTAATATATTATGAATAGCTAAACAGATTTGCATGATT
>Ga0157364_1004547_pt1 | contig 13874 bp, 9 predicted proteins | sample AttsexASBM2_FD_111476 | JGI IMG/M metagenome (GOLD analysis project Ga0157364, IMG submission 111476) | Fungus gardens microbial communities from leaf cutter ant in Ribeirão Preto, State of São Paulo, Brazil - Atta sexdens ASBM2 | ecosystem: Host-associated > Fungi > Mycelium > Unclassified ... | reverse complement strand
CATATATAAAAATGTCTACATATTTTTTATATCTATTTTTTGTTATTTTTAGGTTATATAGGTTATATATTATAGGTGGGTATTTTAATTTCGAAATTCATTCATACGATTCTCCAAGAGATGTGCTAAAGACGTCCAGAAGACATCCCTAGGATATCCTAGGATATCCTATAAGCATCCTCAAACATCACTTAGAGAACTGTGTGGGTTATAATTCATGCTTAAATAAATCACATTAATCAGTCATGCCAAATACATATTCTGATCATATCTATGTTGCATTTTGTCATTGATTGATTGCTAGTAGTTACCAGATGTAGTAGTTACTAGATGCTACTGCGGTTACTTCCTAACAATAACGATAACGATAACGTATTACTTTTTATAAAAGCGACAACAGTAACGTCTTATTTTTAAAATTACGTTTTGATAATTTTTAATTGGTAATATTATTCTCAAAGAATCCTAATTTTCAGTCGAAGCTGATTTTGGTGTTTAATAATAATTCACATATGATTTACAAATATTTCAGTCCCAAATTCGACTTGTTTGGAATTGAAACATAATCACAAACTAAAGCTGAAAATATAATGACATTGATCGTCGTTTTATAATGATACTAAAGCATTTTTATGCAGTGTTTTATAATATGCTAATAAGCATAAAACATTGCAAAGAACTTAGCCAAAGTTTCAACTTGGAACTCGGACTTTCCGGAACAGGTATATTACTAATTCGATCGAAGTAAGATTTTTTGTTAATTAAATTTTTTTATTTGTAGTTTATCCAAAACATATTACGTTCTGGATAAAGTACTATTTTAAATAATAAAATAAAATAAACGCCAAGTTTCTATTATTTTTATTAAAAAATATTACACTATTATAAAGTAAACGTATTATAATTATATATACAAAATACAATGTTATATAAAATACACTGTATTAAATGCAGAATTAAAAAAAAAATAATAACAAAAAGTTCTTAAAGTTCTTGAAGAAACAAATTTGCATTAATGCATTAATAAAACGCAAATTTTTTGCATTCCATACATAGACACACACTTCTGCAAGTCAACAAAGAATGTAGACTTACAATTTTTATTTATTATGTTTAAGAAATAGACATCATAATTTATTTTAAAATTTTCACTGGTTTAATAAAGTATTCTCAAAACATTCATTAGAAATTGATTAACTGATAATCACAATAAAAAAAAATTTACTAACTTATTAATTTACAAATTTAAAATTTATTAAATGTATTTGTTATATTAAAATATATAAAATAGATATAAAATTATTATACTTTATAGTATAGTATGTTGTTTCTATTTCACTGTAATATTTCACTGCACATTTCATTGAGGAACGCTGTCCATAAACTAAAATGCCTGTCTTATTTAATTCTCTCAATATCCCCATAGTACTTCATAGTACTTCGTTATTCGTTGTCTTTTTCACGTTGCTATAACAATGCATTATCGTGCATCATCCGTGAAACTTTGAGACGCGAAGTTCATTTTTTGCATTATTATATAGTTTTCTTCCTAAAATTCAAATCGAAAAAAGCGACCATACAATGTTGAAGAGACAAAGTGAATTAATAGTAAAAAGCAATAAAATTAAAATAATCACTATATGAATTCGAAAAGAAGATATAATAAAGATCAGTGTTTATTGTATCAATAATAAAATATCCAGTCCTATTTATTTAAGCTTTCATTTCTTTGAATTATCCTATTTTTGTTCTTAGAATGTCTTTGAATTGTCCTATTTTTGTTCTTAGAATGTCTTACAATTAGACAACATTTGCTTTTACGTCAGACTTTTTATGATAATTCTTAAGAAGAGAATAACAAATTGTCATAAAGATAAAAAATTCTCAATATCCTTTCGCTATTTTTGTTATGTCACTATCGTGATATTCATTTCCATTCAATATAAGTCTTATTTTAATGTCTTCGATTTGTAACAGAATATGACAAGAACAATTTTGCTAAAAATATCTAAGATTTTAACTACACATGAGCATATGCTGGAAAAAAAATTTCGTATTAAATATTTCATATTAAATTAATATAATTTTTTAAATTGTATATTATAATTCCGACAAGATATTTAATAACACAACACACAAAAGTTAATATTTAATTCGGAGATTAGACCATAGTATTCTTATGTATTTTAACGCTCCGAAGCTGAATCCAAATTGCTCTATTATACACACAATTTTTTATCAATGAAAAGTAGCTTGATTTTCCAGTATTTTTAGTGCTACTTATAACCTTCTTTTGCAAGCTGAATAAATAAACGCAACAAAGTAAGTTCAACGATAATATCCGAGCTTATAAAGTTAAATATGCATGCTGGTAGCATAATGTACTTTAAACAATATTGCTAATGAATCAACGTCACCTCTTGCACGATTACACATTAATACTTTGTGGCTCTTGATAATATAAATATACATAATTATGTTTTATTTTTCATTGCACTGTTATCCAGTATTTTTCTACTTAATTTGTAATTTACGTATATTTATTTTACTTTACTAATTGTCGTAACTATTATCTACTCGTATTGCTGTTTTTTGGCCTTTTCACATTGCTATAAATATAAACACATATATATATATCACTTAACGCATCGTTCGTAAAACTACATGGCGATGCAATAATTTTTTGCATTTCAAAGTTCATTCAACGAAAATTATTACTTCAGACAATGCAAATTATTGAAAAAGAATAAGTCTTCAAAGGGAAGAAACAGACGAGAAGGTAAATTAATAATGAGCACCTATAAGGAAAATTGAAGGACGTTGCACTTGTTTAAATATTCATAAACTATTTAGCGATACCGTGGGAGGGCCATACGAATTCGTTTCTTCGAACGAGAAATTGCACTCCCGTAAAAAAATACGACAGACATTAATATCTGAAATATTTAAGAGCGCCCGTACTTTGCACCTTAACACGTGCATTTCAGAACTTTTTCCGTGAGCATGCGTAATTGCCATGCTCCCTGTGAAGCAAGAGAGTATGCTGAATTAATAAAAAAAAATGTCAGTCTCCGTTTAGTCTTGGACATGGACAGCTCTAAATTGAGATACACTGCAGGTGTCTATTTTATTTTCATATCGTTATCGCTAAGTTTCCTATATCAATAAATATATAAATTGTTTGTAATGATGTACATTAATATAAATTTATATATTTTTATTAAAGCATACGAGAATTCGTGAAACTTTACAATGAACTGTTTAAGATATTGTTTTCTTATCAATATAATAGAATAAACGGTAGGTTTTGTTTAAAGATTGAACAATGCGAAAACAATTTTCATACAAAACATACTTCGCTGTCTATCTGGAAAAATTTACCGCAAAAGTTTACGAATTTTATTTCATTGTTGTTTAGCTAATTAATTATTCCGAAAATTTAAACCCATTATAAGTATAATTTGGTTTTCAATTAACTTGAGCTACGATGTTACTAACAAAGAACCTGTCACAACTGTCCGGAACAGACTCGATTCTCAAAATATATTATTAAACGCAAAAATTTGAAACATTCGTATTCTTTTATATTATTTTATGTCATTATTTTTTATATCTTGAACAGTGATGCTTGTGATCCCTTGTAAGATTTATTTCCACGAAATGTTACTAAGATTATAATCCATATCTCGATTTCATCAATAACAGCATGGTAATTAAATAGACTTAGACTGGGCGATCGGAATAAATCGGATTTCTTTGAAGATTCTCGGTCTCTGGCCAGATGATAAGTTAAGTCGTCGACAAAAATTTTTGGCTGATCTACGCGCTATTATTATTTTTACTACGATGCTTTGTGCAGCGGTTATACCCGGAATACTAGCGTTGTTGAGAGTCTGGGGTGATATGGTGGCAATGGCAGACAATATGCAAATCGGTCTGCCGTTCTCAGTGACCGTCTTGAAATTTATCATAATGTGGTTTCATAAAAAAGGTAAATCTTTCTTTCTACACCAATTACCGTTTTATTCCGTAATATTTTATCTATTTCTCGAAGCGTCAATTCGATCAATTATATACTTTTACATTTTCCAAAGATCTTGAACCGGTCATAAATATGATCGTAAAAGATTGGCTCAGGACAAAAACAGTGCAAGAACGAGACACTATGATAAAACAAGCGAGAATTGCAAGAATAATGGTCATGTTCGGATGTACCATGATGACCTTAGCGTGCATTATTCTCATCATTCCTCCCTGCTTTGGATATACTACAAGATATTTGACGAATCTGACAGACCCGGGAAGACCCATGCTGGTGCAAACATATTATTTGCGAGACATAACGGAGACCCCATTATACGAAATTGTGATCTCCGCCCAAGCTATATCGATCTTAATGGCCGCGATTTCTTATACGGGCATCGATACTTTTTTGTGTTTGCTTGTGTTTCACATATGTGCCCAAATGGAAATTCTCAAAGAGCGATTTCTCAGTTTGAACAACTTCAAAGACTTCGATATCGGATTATCCTTCAATATCAAGGATCATCTTCGTCTCATTAGGTTGTATTAAGCTCGATTTACAATACTTTTACGTGTTTTACATTGCTGTGTCACTTTTGTTCAAATAATATAAAAAGGACTAAGGAAGTATGACAATTTGGTTGAAGTTTTAAACATTGTTGAAACATATTGCGCGTATAAAGAAAGTTCGAACACATTTATGTAAAAAAGTGATGCATAATCTACTTCCCGCCGACTCATAGCCAAAAATATAAAATAATGTTTTCCATTTTGTGCAAACGAAATAAACATTATGCTGATTTTATCTATTTCTGAAAGAAGACCTTCTGAAAATGATTCTTAAAAAAGATTGTGCATTGCTGATTTACATTTCGATTATTATTATACATATATTACTTATAATACGATAATAATTACTGTATAAATTTGTGATAAATCCACACAATACTTTTACATGGCATTAATTTCTTATATGTATATCAAACGAATACGTCATTTGCAACCCAGAGAAAAACAAAAATAGGATTGATGTCGATTATATCTAATTGACATCGAATCGATTTTTATTTCTCTCTGGAAAAGTAAAGATATATATTCTCCGAGATTTTTCATTTGATCGGAATCCGATGTTACAATATACGATATCTTAAATCGTAGGTCTGTTGATATTATCGACAACACATTCAATTTGATGCTTCTGACACTATTAGTGTTTTTCGCTATGTTATTTTGCCTACAAGGATTTCTGATAGTTAATGTAAGTTGGCGAATGAGACAAGAGAGTTAGTTAAAAACCCTTTTTGAAGTTATTATATTTCTCGAAAATTATTTTAAAAAATCGTACACAGAACAATTAAGAGTCAAACGTAATTCAACTGATTTAATTTAATTTGCATTTTACTAACTACGCTTGATTTTTATTTTTCCTATAGGATTTTCTTAGTAATTTTTAAATACATCGAGAGTTTTTTATTTGATATATTTTTTTTATATAATGGAAGCGCAGGAATAGTAATGAAAAGATCTTTAATCGCGATATACTCTTCTCACCAATTCCCCATGCAAATTATACATAATCATGTATCCCAAAGGAGAAGAAAGATATTAAAACATGAGTTTCTCAAATAAAAACATCGATAGAAAATATATTAACGTGTCTAGATTATTGACGGAGGTGGTGAAGGTGTTTCCATTATGCGAATATGTTGGCTCGTTTCGATTCTTATCAATACATTCGCTCACATGTGTCTGTACTGCGTAGTGGGAGAGATTCTTATAGCCAAAGTAAGTTATTGTTAGTAAAAATAGTCAGTACAATAAAGTTGCAGCGCTTTTTTTATTAAATTAAAACAATTTCTAGACTTGTCGTCTTAGATAGCACAGAGATAAAAAAAAATCTTTTCTTATTCTCGACTTATGAAATGAATTCCTATTTCGTTCCATTTTCATCTTAAAAGTATTCCTGAGGGTTTCAAAAAATTTGATTTTTAAATTGCCAATTGTGAACTCTTTTTTTAGATTTAAAAGAGATTTAATCTTTTTTTTGGTCTATATGAATTCGTAATAAAAATTGAAATAACTTTTAATATTCTAATAGAGAGAGTTATAAGAATAAAAGACTTTTATAGAATTATATCCTTTATTGATTGGGAAGGAATGTTTTTGTTCATTTCAAACAGATTACATTAATAAAGAACTTAAAAAGATAAATACTTGTTGAATTTAAATGAATTAGTCGTGCTATCGTAAAAGTCACTTTTGAATTCGTCATTTATATAAATAAATAATGGGAATGTAGAGTTTATGATATAACAATATTTACAGGGTGAAGGAATATTTTATGCAGTGTATAACTACACGTGGTACTTGAGGACATCGAAAGAAGCCAAAAACCTGATGCTTATAATGATTTGCGCCGAAAAACCTCTGTACATTACTGCGGGCAAGATATTTCCCATGACATTGTCCATGTTTTGCAGTGTAAGGTGTTTGTAAATTCATTTTATACGTGCCCGTATAAATGTTAACTTAATTGATAATTAATTATCAATTAATCGAATCTAATCTCGGCAGGGTTTTATTAATATAAAATTAAATTATCTCTTGTTACATTTTTTCTTGTTCGATACGTGAGAAAAGAAATTAAAGCTTAGAGATAAATTATAATAACAAATTATAGTCAGAAGTTTTACTGCAAACATTAATGATTAAATTAATTATTAATTAAGAAGTTAATAGAAATTTAATCTAAATCCACCTTCATAAAACCAGTTATATATTCATGTCAGTTTATTGTATAATTATTTAATCGCGCATTCGTACTATCATCTTATCTCTAAATAAATACGATGTTTTATCAAAATTTAATAATTAAATCAAATTTATTTAGAGTCGCACATACATTAAAAACTTAATATCTAATTTGTTCCATTTTTCAGTAATTTAGGTTATGTCTAACACAGTACATTTATCTTCTTTTTCAGTTAATAAAAACATCGGCTGGTTACATATCCGTATTACTTGCTAATCGATAATTCTTTGATAAATTGATCAGAAACTTAATGAGGACATCACGGGCGATTAAAAGAAGCAAACTATTTAAATGAACAATCTGCTGCAGTTATTTTCTCATCTTATTTATTTATATTTTTGGAATGGATTGTTATTATAAAAGAAAAACATATTTACATATATAATCGTTAATAAAAATATAAAAAATTACAGGATTATAATTATCGATAAATATATCAGGTATATAAGCTTAAATCCGCTGTTTTTTAGTCAGAAAAACACATTTTTTTTCCTAGGAAGCAAAAACAAATTTATTCAAAGTATTTGCCCTCGCTAACTATACATCTTTCGGGCAATTTGTGTATACCACACCAAAAAAATTCCTCATCTTTCGAGGCAAACCACTCATCAAGCCATTTTCGGACGTTTTCATAGAAGAATCGAAGTGCCGCTCAGCGAGCGCGTGGCCCATCGACGAAAAACAGGTGATAGTCAGAAGGTGCCAGGTCTGGTAAGCGGGATGAAGTAGCATTTCCCAGTTGAGTGTCTCCAAGTAGTTTTGGACCATTGTTGATGTGTGCGATGGTGTGTTATCGTGGAGGAAAATCAGCTTGTCATGTCTTTTCCGATAATGCGGCCTTTTTTCACGCAGAGCACGGCAATTTGATCAATTGTTGGTGGTAGCGGTGCGCATTAACAGTTTCACCAGGTTTTAACAGCTCGTAGTAGATGACACCTTCCTGATCCCACCAAACGCACAGCATCGTCTTCCATCCGAAGCGATTTGGTCTTGAGGAAGATGTTGATAGTTGGACGGGATCAACCCAAGATTTCTTGCGTTTAGGATTCTGAAAATAGATTTACTTTTCATCGCTTGTCACAATCCGATGCAGGAACGACTTTCTTTTTTGTCTCGCAAGCAGAATTTGGCATGTGTTTTGGCATCGCTCCATCTGCCTATCGTTCAGTTCATGCGGCACCCATTTTCCGATCCTTTGAACTTTCCCCATGGCATGTAGCCGTATGGAAATGGCTGCTTGAGAAACACCCAATTGCTCGCCAAGCATTTTTTGCGATTGGGTATCGTCCTCGTCCAAAAGAGCCTGCAATTGACAGTTCTCAATCTTCCTGGGCCGATTTTCACGCTTCTTGTCACTCAGGTCAAAATTGTCGTCATTGAATCGGCGAAACCAATCTCTGCACGTTGTTTCCGATAAAGCATTGTCGCCATAGGCCTCCACAAGCAATCGATGCGATTCGGCAGCCGATTTCTTCAAATTGAAACAGAAAAGCAAAGCTTCTCGCATATGCTTTTTTTTTTAGCAAAAAACTAGACATGATTACGAAAGAAAAAATGTAATTGCTAATTGATGATGTGCACTGATTAATGTTGATAAATGTCAAACACATAAAAAAAAGTGTGTTGTGTGCCCAGGGTAGCTTTGTACGCTCACTAATGCCACCTATGAGCACACAGCGGATTTAAACTTATACACCCTAATGACGTTATGATTACGAATTTAAAAAAATTAATAAAAAAAGATTATAAACAAAAGGAGACGATAGGCCATTACAGCTAAAATTCTTTTGTTCTCATTAGTCAAATTTCAATCTTTAATTTCAATCTACAAAGTGTAATCTGATTCCGATCTTACTACCAATCATTACCAATGCTGGAAATATATAGTCCACGTGACGTATACTATACATTATCAGTACTGACAGTGAATAAATCCTAAGCTCATGGCACACACAAAAACATAAGACAGTAAAACATAAACGAATAAAACAAAAACGAACGACCAATCAAAGACCAAAAGTAAAGACCAAAAGGTAAATAACAAATCCATTCTTGCGTTTTACTGCCTTAAATTTTTCTATACGTCATGGCCACTTTAGCAGTTGGAAAGCACTAGAAACCACTCAAAAAAAATGCAATTAATATTTTAGCGCGTGGACGGCGTAGAATACGCGATGACAGGCGATATTATATGATTTATGAATGTTTTGTAGGTTCTGCTTGTTCAGTACGCTTGCGTAAGATGAACCTCAGCGCTCTCTTCAGTAATTTGTCATTTTCAGTTGAACTTCCAGTTTTATCTTTTCTCTCCTTCTCTTTACATCGGTTATGTTCGAATTTCCATCCGACTGCTCCTTCTATATCATTTTATTCTTGTTCAACATTCAGTGAACAACAAAGTTACACGAATAAACGTTGAAATCCTAATGTATCCTTGGTCTTGGAGAGAAAAGGAGGCAATATGAATAGTGCACGAAGTTCAACCGAAAAGAACAGACTTCTGCACTATCAGCAGCAAAGGACGACGAAGAAAACGCCGACGATTTCGAACGTTCTAGTATTTCTGATGCTATGTAATAGTCATTGGCTGGCTTCCTTCAGAAATTTCCCCAAATCTCTATTGACATATTATTTTATCTTGTTTAACATACAGTGAACGACAAAGTAATATTTCCTGAATGAATTCCCGCGTTTTTGTCGGATATTTTTCGTCTTGAATCGGATTTCTGAGTCATTAAATCGTGCAACAAGTTGTGGTATTCTATAGTATATCTATATTATATATTCGAAAAGAAAGAAGAAATATTCTTGCAGAAATAAGTACTGTAAGAGAAGATCCTTAGCTTAAATCAGAGGAAGGAAGGAAGACGAATTGATTGATTGAATTGATTGACAAGGAATTTTTCGACGGAAACTTGAAAAATGGCGAAAAGCATGAATTCCTTGATGGATGGTTTTAAGATTGGGTATATAAGAACTATGTATTAATAAACTTACATGCATGTGTTAAGCTATATTCTTACATATTTGTTGTATTATTTCAGGGATTTGATGAATAAAGATGGAATAATGTTTGAAATTGGAGGTGATGATGTTAATAACAATGAGGAGGATGAAGAATTTTCATATTCTTCACATGTACAATTTAGTAATGAAGAGATGTTAAATATGTTAAACATGAATGATTTTGAAGATGAAGAGGAGGATGAGAAAGAAACTGTATCACTCTGTGGTATAAGCTTTTCAAAGCTGAAAACAAAGATGACGAGCTTAATTCCAAATGGAAAAGTTAATCAGATTTTATACTATTTTGTATTTTTCTACAGAGATAATATTATCTTTTATATCTGATTTTATCGATAAGTTTGTCAATATAGTTAAATGAAATCATGAATGTAATTTTAACAACTTAATATAAAATTGTTATTAGGTCATGAAATATGTTAAACAGAAAGGTACTGGAGAACTCATACCAAATAATGCTCAAGCGATTATCCATTATATTGGATATTTTGAATATAGAGATGAGCCTTTTGATTCTACTTACTCTGTTGGGAAACCAAGATCGTTACGTTTAGGCCAGAGTTTTATTATACCTGGTTTAGAAATTGGTGTACGTTCTATGCAAAAGCATGAAATAGCAGTATTTTTGATACATCCTGATTATGCTTACAAGGCTGTTGGTTGTCCACCACGTATTCCGCCTAATGAAGAAGTGGTCTTTGTTGTTCATTTAGTTGATTATATTGATGATGGCTGTGCGCAAACATATCAAAATCTTACAGACGAGGAGAAACAATTATTTAAATATGTGGTACAGCCTGTGAAACATATGTTTGTGACTGCCAAAGGTTATTGTACAAAATTTAACTACAAACAGGCGATACGAGAGTAAGTAACTGATATTATAAAATTTTTATAAATATGTAGTCATATTTCTTAAATATGTATTTTTTGTAGATATAGAAAAATTACTGATTGTTTGGAATCAGTCAAGTTAAATGATGATTTAGAAGAAAAAGAAATGAATGAATTACTCTCACGAGCTTATACCAATCTTGGAGTTTGTCATAACAAGGAAAACATGCCTACTAAAGCTTGTTTAGCTTTAAGGAAAGTTGCAAAACCAACAGCTAAAAGCTATTATCAGTATGTATTTTTTATTAGTGTGTATTTTTTTATTGATTTAACTGCTTAAGTATAAATATATTAAATCAGTATTATAATTAATTTTTTTTCTTGTATTCCAGGTATGGAAAAGCTTTGCTGAGTATTGGAGAATATAATGAAGCAATGAACGAGTTCCAGAAAGCTTGGGTGTTAGAACCGCACAATGATTCTATTAAAAAAGCAATTCGGACAGTAAGTTGCAAATTTTTTACAAAATAATTTTGTTGTGACAGTATAATCTTTTTATTTCATTTTTTTTTAGACAAATTTGAAACAGCGTGAGTATCTGGAAATAGAGAAACGCTTGTGGAAAAATTGCTTCAGATCCAAGGAAGAACAAATAAAAGTTAATGAATTTCGAAAAGCCGCTCGCGATTTGTGTGAAAAATTTATCAATAATAATGATGTAGTGAGACAAAATCTCTCGGAAGGTTTTACAAAAGAAGAATATGAAATTATACGTGAGGAAGCAGCTATATTAGGATTAAATGTCGTTACGTCTATTAGATATGGCAAAGAAACTGTATTTCTTCAAAAAAGCAGATCATAAAATTACATTACTGTTATTTAAAATTGTAATAGCCAGAATTCTTTAATATACATTCTAGTATTGCAATTCTTATAATCGTTGATGTATAATCGTTAATATATTACAATAATGCAAAGTTAATTCAACTTTAAAAAGTTCTGTGATGCATGCCACTATAGTATTTCAATATATACACTGCTAGTACTAAAAATCTATAGTATATAACGTGAATTATAGAATTTCAATACTGACAATGTATATTAGAACACCCAATATCATAAATCGACCAAAGAGAATTATAGTATATGCCAACTAAATTAGCAATAAGATCTAACAATATCAAAATCAATATTTTTTTATTCTTAGTTTTTGTCCTAAAGGTAATAGATTAATGGATATTTACAAAACTCATGTTATCTATGTTTAAGCATTACCAAATATAGGAAAGGTATATACAACGAAATTTCAATATAGTGCTCAGTTTAAATTAGGATAAACAAATACCGGATGTTCGTGGAACTTAGGTATATTATTGTTTGATGTTAGTAATAAGATCTAATGGATTGAATAATCCAAGAATATTTTTACTTATGTAATATGAAGATATAAAAGAAAAAAAAATACTGTGTCTAATAAAAGTATTGAAAAATATCACAATGTCTCTTATTTCAACGTTCTTCGTATTTCTGTTTCTAAGTAAGATGGTTCTTATATAAATAATTTCAACTTTGTCAAAAATAATTTAGTTATACTAATAGAGGTAAATGTATTATTTATTCTTATTACTTTTCATTCATTTTTAGATGTATCTTTTAATATAGCAGAGTTATTGCGTAATCGACCATCGATTCAAAATTTTCAAGAACACCATCCCGAAGAAGGTCTCTTGGAAGATCTCTTTTTAAATCCGACATCGATTATTGCAAATGATCGTGCGACGATCGGCAATATAATTGATATAGATTTTAAAGCAGAAGATATAAATTATGAACTTTATACCAAGAACAATAAGGAACAACCTGTTTCTCTACGAGTGGGTGAAGCTATTCAATTGAAGGATTCACCATTTAATCCTGAGTGGCCTACCAAGATTATTATTCATGGGTGGACAGAGAGCGGAAATGCTTTTTGGCTACACGACATTCGGCGAAATTATCTTAACGTTGGGAATTACAATGTAATTTGTGTAGATTGGTTCGCCGGTTCAACAAAAGAATATCTAATATCCGTCAAACTTATTCATCAGGTGAGTAAAATGCATATTCTGAAGATAGTTGAATCAGTAAACTGATTCAAACTCTAATTTTCTTGTGAAAAAAACACGTGCATAATTGCAAAATTTATATCAATTTAGAATATAATTTTAAAAATGCTTATTTTAAAACATAACGCAAATTATGCTGGAAAAGAAAAGATTTTTTGTTACACGATATATAAATTGTATGCAAACCAGTGAAAATGAAAATAAAATTGGTTTCGCGAAATTACGAGAATTTTTGATTTGATTTTTTAAAGTGCTCTTTAATTTTTTACAATACTTTTTTTGCAAGAATATAATGCACAATCGAAATTCATGTTTTCAGGTGGGAGAATACGTGGCTGCATTTATCGAATTTCTCGGATCAGAAATTCAAGTATCCTTCGATGATATTCACGTTGTAGGACATAGTTTGGGTGCCCATGTAGCCGGACACATCGGTAATTATATGTCGAAGAAGCTTGGTCGAATTACTGGACTTGATCCGGCTGGGCCGGCATTCGAAACGCCTTATCTTAAAGATAAAGAGGAGCGATTGGATGCCGCAGACGCCAATTTCGTGGATGTTATTCACACTTGCGCTGGTAGTTTAGGCTTTCTCAGACCTATTGGCCACGCGGATTTTTATCCGAACGGAGGAACATTTAAGCAACCTGGATGCCCTGTATTTTCATCCCGTACGATGCCAGCATTAAATTTTACAATATTACGCGCATGAGAATATATTGATCTAGCTTGTATTTTTTTAGAGACCTGCAGCCATGGTAGATCGCATCAGTTTTTCACCGAGTCGATCGTGCATCCTGATGGCTTTGTCGCCATGAAATGCTCCAATTGGATGGATTTCCAACTTGGTAAATGCGGCGATAATAATTTCAGCACCGCCGTTATGGGCGAATTTATCAATCCTAACGTCCAAGGTATTTTTTATCTACAAACCAATGCACAACCACCGTTTGGAAAGGGCAAAATAAAATAAATAGAGCCATTTCTCGATATCTATACTTATGATATCTATATATATATATATATATATATATATATATATATATATATATATATATATATATTTTTTTTTCTTT
>Ga0157364_1004546_pt1 | contig 13874 bp, 8 predicted proteins | sample AttsexASBM2_FD_111476 | JGI IMG/M metagenome (GOLD analysis project Ga0157364, IMG submission 111476) | Fungus gardens microbial communities from leaf cutter ant in Ribeirão Preto, State of São Paulo, Brazil - Atta sexdens ASBM2 | ecosystem: Host-associated > Fungi > Mycelium > Unclassified ... | reverse complement strand
TAAAAATAAATTTATTTATTAAAAGCTTTTTTTATATTCCGTTAATATTATATTTAGATAAATATGACATAACAGGCAGCGTTGTTACAAATGTCAACCTAAAATAATAATTCTTTGCAATTTCAGTTTTCTTTGTATTTGTAATAAATCCCAGTCTTTTGTTCTTTTGTTACTTTGATTCTTATAAGTACAATAATCATAAACAATATTTCTTTAAAAAATAATAAGTACAACGGAGTGTAATAATTGTATAGATTAAGAGATATAAGTAATGCAAATGATGTGAGAGGAAATCTCTTTTAGTTTCTATTATTTTATAAATATCTTTCTCATTTTTATTTATATTTTAAATCTTGCTGATTTGAAGTCTTGTACGAAGTATAAAAGTCTCTCACGGTTTGAAAAGGAAGCATGAAATTAACGGGAAAATACCTTCACGGCAATCATCGTGCTTTTCGCTAATGCTCGAATACGTCGAAGTCTTGGGAAGAATAATGCTCTCGAATATCTGACACCAATATCCGCAAAGTCGAGAGAGGAAATACCACCGACGCGATTTCGATTATTTCGTGCTACGAACGTCATTCGTCAAATCGGAATAATTTCGTTAAATTGGAGCGCCAATTGCGAAACGAAAGCAGAGAGATACTCGTATTTTCTTTAATATGTCACGCAAAATATCTTGTTAAGAAAAAGCATTGGAGTTAATTTTTTTCGATGTTTGTATATAATTATGTGCTTGTTTGACAAATTTCCATCCATTACTGCTAAAATTTTCATTTAATGAGCGAAATAATAAATCAAGAATATAAGAATTTTAAAATAAATGGATAATAAATGAAAAATAAATATATGTATATATATATAAAACATTTGGGATTGTGAATAATTAACTTGTTTGCGTTTTGAGTTATTAATAAAATAATTTTCTTTATAAAATTATAGTCATAACAGTTGAGTAATAAATTTTAGTTGTACTTAATTTACTTTGTATCATAATATTACTACATTAATGTGGCGGTATGTAGAAATTATACGTTAATATTCAAATAATTGTATATTTAGATAATAATATTCTATAATTATTTAAAAGCTTTGAAGCGTTACCAACACAGTTAGTGTGCTACATCTTAAATGGACGTTATGAAAAAGACGTTATGAAATAAAAAGATGAGAAAATGTTCAACAGAGAAATAAAACAGATAAATGAAGAAAGAAATTGTCGAAATTTTTCTCAAATAATCGCCAATGGTGTACGTTAAAAGAATGGATTAGGGAATATATATTCGTGGACGTTATGTCGTACGAGGGTTGGTATAGCTCGTTCTGCTTTCCACTCTGTTAAATTTTCGCTCGCTACCGCGTCAGAAAAGCCCCGTTCGCCTCTTTTGCACGCGTAGATTGGGGCTGGAAAAAAAGTTTCAATCTCCCACGAAACAAGCTTTCACCAACGTCATAAAAGTGCGCCCGGCAGTATATTGACGCGCTCTCATCGCAATTTGTAATCCGGCGATGATGCATCGACAATGCGTAATGAATAATAACATTCGACCTACAATAAATAGGTATCGCATGCAATAATTAACAAGAGAAAGGAAGGCAGAAAATTGTAGAAAAGTATATTTAATTACCTGTACCTAAATTTTTTGATGAAAAAAAAAATTAATTTTTTTAAACTGAATAAATCAAAACCTATGAATTTTTTAGTTAATAATACAATTTATATGCATAATTCGTGTAAATTTACCGAGTGTATATAGAAATTAATTTGTGTATTTTATTTAAGTGGTTTATTTAAAAAATTGTTTATTTCTGTTGCTTTTAGGACTGCGAAAATTTATATACTAAAAGGAAATGGATTACTAGTAAAATAGTAGCTTTATGTCCCAATATTTCGCAAGTTACCCGAAGTAGCAGCTGTGTCTGACCGTGCACGGTGCGCATTCACTTGCTTGCCGTTAGTAGTGCAAGCATGATAAGGTCGGCCATTTGGCTGACCACTTTCAGATATTACCACTTACAGCTTCCGCCGTGTTCCCAACTTAATACGAACGATCATATTCCTGGCTTATGTTGTTCCATAGCCACGTTCACGTACACTATAAATCATTGTTTACGATCTATTCGAGAGATTGGATGTACTTTAGTAATAATTCCATGTCTTAGACGCCTCAAATTACACGGAATACGCATGCGAGGAACGTGATACCAAAATATTATCAAGATATGATTTACACATTGTTTTATCATACGACAAAGCTTCTAGTTTTGTATAAAATGACGAAGATATAATTTCCGTTTTATAAAAGATTAATAGTTTTTTAGAGAAAATATCAGTATTATTGTATAATTTATTATTGTGTCGCTGAAGAAGAATTGTTAATACGATACAGTTGGTGGTGATTTACCATTTTACCATTTCATCGATATAATCAGTCATAGTATCACGCAATGGTAACGTTACACATATATATTCATTGCATTAAGTAAGAAGATAGTAAAATTTCTTTCCATAGATGCATATGATAAACATTATACCAATCTACATACGACGCACATGAAATTATATATTTTGATATAATAACAATATATTTTATCACTTCGAATTCAATTTCAAGTCACGGAACGACATAAATGATTTTCATTTAATATGTTGGTACTAATTACTGCTTCGTCGTTATTATTAATAGCAGTACCACATGCAAAATTAATGCCGTTAATATTTTCTAGAATATATCTCGAATGTTGAACAAATTTTTCCGCTTCGCTAATTACACAGTTGTTTATCGTAAATGAAGCAATGTTTCATCATCCCGCGAGCGCAGTCATTACTTCGCTTTGCGTCGTCTACCATGTTGCTGTGCACATTATGTCGGCATACATTACAGTAACTCTACACGCACGCCAAAGTATCGCAAAGTAAAGTTTGTAGCCGCATCACCGAGTTGTTTGCGCCATTTATTAGTCTCAGCAGTACTTTGCTTCTTCTTTTTATTGATTCTCTTGTCGCGCATCAGTTATTTTCCATCTATCTTCTATCTACTTTGCAGTAAATATTCTAAACACTGATTTCGATCTTTTTTACTTTTCTTTAAAATTTTTTTATTTATCATCAAAACTTCCTGATTTCTGACGACAATTTTCGTATACATAAGTACAAAACATATATAAGATTTAAATCAGCAGCAGAGGAAAAAAGTTAAGATATAGGATTTGTAATAATAGGAAAAGTATGTCATGTGTGAATAAGTAATAGGTTATTAAGGGAACAAACGCTGAATTAAAGGAAACAGTAATATGTAATGTAGTATAAGGAATTTAAGAATATTCCTATATATTGGTTCTAAAATTCTCTTATATTGATTCTACTTCGTCTTATGATAAAAGTAGTTTAAGTATAATAGTTATTGTAAGGAGCGTTTGCAAGATTAGACTTAAAGATATGGATGGATATGTGTTAAATTTATTTTTGTAAATCAAGTCCCTTCTTGACAATGCAAGCTGAAATAAATTCTAGTCTATAAGATATTCTATTTAAATCGAAATGATACTTCTTGCTATCGTTTTAACCAACAAGCCGGATTTTGTGATTTCCTTTCTTTGCATTATCAAACGAACAATTTCAAATTTTGTTTTTTTTCCGACAATAGTCGGAGGTATTCCAGGCTGCAGTAGTAGCAGCGGCAGCTGCAGCCGCGGGTGGCGGTGGCCAGCAACCAGCACCAACACCAGGCGGTGGCAGTGAGACCAATCCCGAAGGTGGAGTGGAGGCTACTGCGTTGGTACCTGTCACGTCAGGCGCGACAACACCCGCGACAGCGACACAAGGCACCGACCTCAAAGGTCAACCAAAACGCTTGCACGTCAGCAACATACCTTTTCGTTTCCGAGACCCTGACCTCAGGGCAATGTTTGGGGTAAGTAGTACAATTTTTTCTCACCCTACTTGTTCATGTTTTTATTATTCAGTGTCTTTATATTTGCTTTTGTTGGTGGGAGATTGCTCGCCTTCCACTCTTTCGATTGCGATGTAGATAAAAAGAAAAATAAATGTATACACATTATTATTCTGTTATTCTCTTGCCTCTTTTAATAAAAAATAAAAATATTTTTAACGAACTATAAAAAATAATAGAAAATGATAGAAAGCTTCTAGAAACAAATATTTTTTTTGTTTTATATATACCGATAATAATTTGCACGATTTAATTCTATTAATGTGGAAAAGTTTATATCAAATTTCCTTTTTTTATGCAAAATTTGTCATGTAATTTATAAGTATATATATTAGTAATATTAACATATATATATATATATATATATATATATATATATATAATATTAAATTACGTTATTATATATTATTTTTATATATCTTTTATATTTTATGTTCCGCTATTAATATTAAACGCATACTTTAATATTCTGAATTTGGTAAATATTTCTCCTTTCAGCAATTTGGGCCAATCCTTGATGTGGAAATTATATTTAACGAAAGGGGAAGCAAGGTAAGCTCACGTCGCCCTTAGGCTGCGAGCCACCCCTATCAACCCACCCCTGATAATATTGCTACTTCTAAGCTGATATCATATCCAACGAAATTCTCGCATCCAGAACGAATGTTATTTCTCATATTTTTTTCTAAATTCACGTCTTAATTAATAATAAAAGACATACATATCCATGTACATAAACACAATTAAATAAAATATTTATTTTTTTTAATTTGAAATATTTATCTTTCATGTATTGTTATTGATAATTTGAAAAACAAATTGAAATGTCTTTACATTACGTGCTTTCGCAACAATTTTCAGAATGTTTATCATGCATTTGATGTTATTTTGTCATTCATCTTCTTTCTCGCATGTAGTTGCCATATCAGTGACAACTACGAAAGCACCGTGACTCGTTTTTCTATCACGTGGTAGTTCCTCTCGTTCATTTATTGGAAAAGTTTTCCGCAGAACACCGACGAACGTTCTGGATGCGAGGATGTCGCGGGGATCGTAATGATCTTGTTAATGGATGCAGCAGCACGAACAACGGTCCATCATATGTATATGTATATATGTATATATATATATATATATATACATACATACATACATACATACATACATACATATATATGTGTGTGTGTGTATATATATATATATATATATATATATCCTCGATACGAAGAGAGGAGGCTGAAGAACTAATATTACATGCCGGAAAAACAGCGATATTCCTTGATGAGAATACGAGAACGTGCTGCTGCAACTGTACTGCGTTTCTTTGCAGCGCGATGGCGACATTCCGTTACAAGCTCACACTGATCTTGATAAAAACATTTGCCAAGTACGAAGTGCCATTGTCAGTTATCGATTTTCTTTTTCGTCGATATTATGTATAATTCTTGACTGTGATTTAGGCTTCTATATCCATTTCGGTCCAATATGAATTAACTTTAATCTCGGTTTAATTTACTCTGTATCTTTTTTTAATTCTTAAAATAGGAAGTAAGTTAAACCAAGAAAATTAATTTACATTGATAGAACTACAGATAATTTTTCGAGAATTTACGAATTATTTGCTCTTATTTTCACATCGATTATTTTCATTATTAGCCAGATCTACACTTATTTCCTTTCGAAAAATCGTGAAAGGTAACTATGATTCGCGACAGAAGTCAGAAAACATCATGCGAGACGTGTAGTCGCGATTGCCGACCGTTTATATAAATGATATTGGGAAAACAGGAAGTTTTAAAGAAAAAGGTAACACTCGCGTTACATACGGATTTGTAATGTAAATTGCTTTCACTGTGGATGACAACGGAGGTCGGGATAAGATCCGCAGTAATACATCGTGTCGACAGCTGGCATCCGGCGAATTGGACGGAGTGCATATTCAATTCTCGCGTCCAGTACACTCAAGTGCACTTCATCAAGTCGCACCGGTAACCCAGTATCCCAATGGCGTCTGTCGACGTCACGTGTGGCGACCTACTGTTGATTAGATACACGAAGTCGCGTCTCAAGCCTTACTAATGTACCAACTCGGAATATCTTGATTTTTATGGATGTTATCCCTCGTCAAATTTTTTAAGCATCTCGACATGTCAAGAACTATTCCCTGAAAAATTGTTCTCCGATCGTTAATCATCTTTTATCGGTGTTATGAATCTGGATAAACACTTCCAATTTTTTTGTATCTGTTTTAAAAGACTGAGATCTTCTTTTATGCTCGAAATAAAACGCACTTAAATTTCTTTATCGGTTCTTAATCTTCTTCGATTAATTCTCTTAACATCTCGACAAAAAATGTTTATAAATATTCTGTAATATTTCTGTAATAAAAATGAGAAGATAATCCTCTTTTCAGCAGTCGCAAGACTGATATCTCCAATCCACAAATGTTAATTTTTTTTCTATTAAATCATAATTTTCAAGTTTAGTTTACTTAAAACAATGAATATATTCATCAAAAATTATTTCACTTATGAAGGTTGCATGGAAGGAGCCGATCTACAAATAATGCTTATAAGCAAACATTTGCACACGATACTTCCGGCTAGTTAAAGTACAAAGTTGAAGTAACTCTCATGTAACTCGTGTATAAGAGTATTATGAGAAACAAGTTGTGTTCGATCGTTTCGATCTCAAGAAATCTCAGAATATCTTTAACCTCATGTTACATTTTATGCTTTCGTCATCGATAATGCTTTCGTCATTGATGTCACTTGCTTTGCAATGAAAGGAGCAAAGTCACGCAAACCGGTATTATACTTCTTAACGGACGTATTATGCTTTTTCTCTTGCGTTCTACCCTACAATTCACTTCCCGAATGAATTCTTGCCGGCATTGTTACTATTTTAAGATCTGCAACATCGATTTTCTCATTATACATTAACATATATTGTTGCCAATTACCGTGCTCTGTAATCAATTAATACATAGGCAAAAGCTTAACAACGTTTGCCGGAAATAGAAATAATATTTCGATATTTGATTAGAATCTAACATCAAATTTATGATTTAAATCCACGGTTTTACAGTTGTTTTATCGATATGTTAATATTGGAGTGACGTCGAGAGAGCGTAAGAACTCGCAATTGCACGTGTTTGCTGTCGATTAGACAATTATAGTTGAATCCGGTCCGTCTGGGTCGTGACGGGTTGTACAGACAGGAAGTCGATGTCGCTTCGCATCCGTACTTGTAACGACCAATCACGGGACCGTGATATAGAACGCGAAATGGGCTACTTCCAGTTTCCGGAGGGCGGAACGCGTCGACGACGACAGAGCTAATTAAACTCTCGCGCGACTTGCAATTTGCAACGCCTAACACGTTCGGTGAGGCACTAGCCGCGAAATCGGGCGCGACGCGCATTTTTATTTCTCGCCCACTCGTATTGCGACTTAATCGGCGTGGATCGGTCGCGTGAAAGCGGCTTAATCGAGTGCACATGAAAAAGGAAGAAAGAAAGTCCTGTGATAAGGGAACACGATCAGGCACTCGAGCCCGATACAGCTAATAATTCGTTGCCGTATTACAGTCAATTTGTTACTCATTCCCGGTGTTCACGTGACTGGCTGCCAGCCGTAATAATGTAGTCCATGTGAGGTATAATCCGGTCTCGTTTTTGTCGTTCTTTTTTTACCATCATCTCGCCACGCATAATCTAACATTTGCATAGGAATAAGATACTTATGTGAACTACGTGAGATTCTTAAAGAGATTAACACATACACGTCAAACTGCACTTGATGTAAAAAAAAAAACAACGATAATCTCACAACATATAATCTCACGGCGATATTGACGATGTATGACGTGCACCTTGTAATTACTATATATACCTATGCTAGTTGCATCAAGCGAGTCATTCCGCGAGCGAACAATTTCGCATGTTAGATACGCGTACATGTCAGGTAGAAATCCTGCTATCAGTATCAACGACAATGGCACTATCGTCTTGCCCTTTGCAATGCAAATATCTTTTGCGAGGTCGACGTCGTGCTGGCACGCGGTAAAGCACACGTAGAATTTACTTCGAACGGCATAAGTGTCGCCATCGCTTTTAGTGCTTAAGCGATTCCGAAGGCGTGACAGGATCTGATACTTCAGCAGCACGCTATTAACGGACGAGCGAATAATTATTAAGCTAAAGAAGACTTGAGGTCTTAGAAACACATCTGTATCGTTGTTATCACGATTGTTAATAAACGAATGTTTTTACAAAATCTGTAAAATCTTTTTCTGAAATATTGCAACTTGCTATCATGCTTATTTATTGTGTCAGTAAAAAATTTTTTTAAGCGGAAAATGTATAATATTTGCAATATAAAAATATATAACGAGAAAAAACTTATCAGAGATTCAATATTTTAATCGAGAAAGATTGATGATTATTTTTTTATTTACGCGTGTACAGTTCGCGTACAATTTGGAGATTAATGATTTTTTTCGTACGATTTGGAGAATAATGATTTTTAAAGCGAAAAGATCCTGTCACGAACTTCGGCATAAATTTTTCATTCGTCACATTGCTTTTGTAGAGTGCACGTGAAACGATGATTTCACGCGTTCGATTTGATAGTTGATTCGATACTAACGCTTTTCGTTATCAATAGAATTTAAAAAAAAGAGAGAAAAAAGAACGTCTCTTGCATGCTGCAAAAGCAACGTGCCATTAGTGATAAAACAAGCGAGTGAGTGATCGTGTGTGATTCTATGAGAGAGACCTTTTCTCGAAAGCTTCGTCAATGTAAATGGAATGTGGCATCCCTAATGAAGTGCAGCATTTTGGAAAAAGAGATACTTTGAAGCCAAGGTGGGAAAAGAGCGCGAACCGAGAGTCTCCTCCGAGTCTCTCGAAATTTACTCATATCTATAAATATGTATCTATAAATATATTTACAAATGTAATTTAACAAAAGAATCAATAATTAATGAATACAGAAAAGTTAATTACAATGTTATCGTTGTCAATATTAATTGAAGGATAAAACGGATATTTTCATCGCAAAATGCGATTAGTATTTCAAGGTGCTCGGTACGCGCGCTTTTCCGACACCACGTATGTGCCAATGACACGTACATACATATAAATATAACCAATGGTGTTAGTTCTCGTAGTTGTTAGACGAGCTGTTGCATTTTTACTAGCTAGCCTTCCGCATTTTATCATTATTTAGCTCCCATTGGTTATAAGGCCGGTCGTTCCACCTCATACACCGTGTCCGTAGCTGCCTGTGATGAATCAGTATCCGTTCGCGAAAAATTTCAGAAAGTAGCGTTAATATAATTGTTACTCATGCGGCCAATTCATTTTCGAACAAATTACGATGCTCGCCGCATTTAGAAATTCAATCTCGAAAGTATAACTAGTTAACTTTATATGACTTTACTGATCGATTTATATTAATTTAGATAAAAGTATAAATTAGATAAAGTATAATATTCGATAAATAAATTATAGAAAAATTCATGAAAAATATGAATGAGCAAATAAATATTATTTTGCGCATGAAAATGTATAATTAAAGGAATAAAGATTCCACGAAGAGAATGAAACATGCACTGAAATTTGTTTCGCGTGTTTTTTTTATTGCGACAGCGAATGAAGATTAAGTGTCTCGACGGTAATCTCGGCAGCGACGAACACAAAGTGTAAACGGGTGACTCGGCCGCCGTCACTTTCGGTCGCGGAGGAGACCCTCGGGAGATGCTGCCCATTTGATTTGATGAAACTTTGTCGCGTCTCTTTCCCAAAGCTGTTTCTAACCAAATCCCATTGTTCCTGTCGTCGTCCCCTACGAGTAGTCCCAAGGAATTTCGAGGTGTATTTAGAGCCAGAAGAGTCACGCGATTTCAAGAGAGATAAAACGAAGGGGACTGAGTAAGCTACAGAGGAGAGGCAGGAAGATTCGTTCCGATCATGGGATCGAAGATCCGTTCTCTCCTTAGTTTTCCGGGATCAGATCGATTGTTCATTGAAAATTAGCCGCTGTTCACACACGAAATGATTCACACCGCGGCGAGTCTTTTTTTTTTTTTACTAATCCACCTGCAATATAAACAGCATGATACGTATATATTATACTATTGCATCTTCCAAAGTTTATTCCGGTGTACGCGTATATGACGACGTCGTCCGTATACGTGTATACGCATTATACGTATATATACTTCTATCTGATTGTTATCATTATTATATATGTAAATAGTAGTCGCACGCTTTTGTCTAGGCGAATCAAAGGTATATAATAAACGGCCCATGCTTCTACCTCTTTTATTAATCACGTATGTGTCTTAGGATAGAGAAACGCTGCTTACGACTCCGCCGTTCCTACTTTTTTTTTTTAATCTTTTTGTCTCTCTTAAAGGCGGATCTCACACCGTTGGCTCCTCGTTGCAACGAGTACTATTGTTCTTATATCCACCCGCTAGAACCATCCGAAACCATCCTCTCACCTCTTGTGTATAATCCGGACGTCCGGTCTGATCTCGCGAAAGATTGCAATTCTATAATCTTACCATTAGAATTTAATTGCGAGGGATAATTGTGAATGAATTATTTGTAATCGTATTGTTATTAATAATTACGCTATTACTGCTTTTAATTATATTTTGTTAATTAACAATTAATTGTGCGAATTGAAGTTATAATGAGACAGCAATATATGTTATTAATTTATTGTTACGCTATGAGAGTTTCATTAAAAGGATCAATGCTGTCGATTAGAATGAAGACACTTTTAAACAAGAATGAAGATGATTTAGAATGAAGATGATTTCTATTGTAGAGAAAATATATTTTCGCAGAGAATTATATTTTCTCTATAGAAATAATTGATTTCTCTCTATACAGAAAATATTGACTAGAAGATATTAATTTATTATTAACAAAAATATTTACGGAAAGCTAAATAGCTTCGATAACACCTCGAAATTCTCTGGCTCCTTCCATTCGTAAGCATTTATACTAACAATTCGTGTTCAACGATCTCTTAAAGTTAGGAAAAAAAAGAAAGCAATAGAAAGAGAGTTAATGTAATGAAGAAAGAAAAAAAGGAAGAAAGAGACGAAAGAGAAAAAAGAAATCTCTCGTGCTATTTCCATTATCACAAACACACACGCACATCCACCTTATCTCTTAACTCACCCTCTATATATATTTATATAATCTTGAATCTCGTATTGTTTTGTGCGCTTTATATCGCTGTTTGCCAGCTTCGGTCACAACTTCAAATATTCTTCAAGCTCCCACTTTTCTATCCTGTCCTATCTGTGATTCCCACAAACTCCATCCTAATCCCTTAACATTTCTCCGTCTTCGCCTTCGTAACTTATTGAGACATACATGACACAAATCCGTGACACACAAAACAAGATATCAGTGTTACAAATGATCAATCGCTCGTCATCGATTTTTTACGTGGTAAATTAATTTCTTTTTCTTTACGTTGATTTTTCTTGTTTTTTTTTTTCGACTACTTGCCGTTCCCCTAATGAACGATTATTGCCTGTCCGAGATACGTACGGCCACTATCTCCCACCGGGTGTCTATTACTTTCGTCGGAAGTACAGTGAACGTCGCGATCCTAGCATTCGTCTTCATTCTTTTCTACTCTTTCGCCAGCACTATTGCCATCTGCGCGCGCGTTTTCGTTTCTTTCTAAAGCACGGCGGTTTTCTACTTCCGGTACCGAGGAACGAGAAAATATCGCGCATTAGCTCTGTGCACCGATATCATGCGAATGCATCGCGCACGCCGCGTACTTACGCTTTCTTGGTATTTTTACGAGTGCTCTATTTTTAATGCAATGCGATTCTGTGGAAATCTGCTGGCTGATCAAAAGAGAAATATTGTGCTCATAAAAATATATCTGTGCCGTAAGTATTCGATATTATCGTTTTCGTAAAAAAAGAGTTTGATAATAGCTACCAAATGTTAAGTAAAGTAATTCTAATCAAATATTTGATTAATATATAATCAAAAATAGTTTCATTTTTCTATAAATATTTAGTATATTATCAAACGGATTATATTATTATGTTTGGTGATATTTACTAAATATTTACTAAATAAATAAATATGTGTATTTAGAAAAGTAAAATTATTTTTAGTTTTATTAACCGAACATTTGATTCGAATTATTTCACTCAACATTTGGCAATTATTATCAAAAAATTTTCTTAAATTTAAACAAAGAAAAGAACGTAATGTGAATCGGTGATGCAAAGTGCAAATCGGCAAAGAGATAGATCTTTTCGCACGCGTGTCGAGAGAGAGGATACACGAGCTATTCGGGAAAATTCATCCATACACATTCATTCATTTGAAAGAAAGAGAGGAAGAGAGAAAAGCGAGCTTCTCATCCTCTCCGTATAAGCCACGAAGTAAACAGGCCTCTCCGTATCTTTGATCCCAACACCTCGTTAACATTCACGCATTATATTGTCATTAATGTATTGGTTAATCAATTGTTTTGACTTGGTTATTCATTGAGAAATAGCTGTTCTTTTGGAACACTCACACGCACACGCTCACACCCGGTCGGCGCGCGAAGTAGTGTTAATATCTTTTTTATTCTGTCTTGCTATGTTTCGCACCTCACTGTTAATTAATTGGGTAATTATTATATTGTTACTCGCCATGCTGTCATTGACTCGCTCGTATACGTCTGTACTTACATACATACGTACATACACACATATGATACATACAGATACACGCGCGAGTAAACACGTACACATTTTATCCCGAATGATATCGGTGTGTCGTTTAGGCGTCGTCACTTCTTGTTTGCACAATACTAGTAGATTGATTATCAATTTGATAGTGCAACGTGTGCACCAGGGTTGATCGAGTTTCATCATAGATCAGTGGAGTCTCCGTTTGAGAAAGGAGTCTTGAAAAGGTGACAGAATTCGAGGATAATTTTGTGTTTTTTCAAAAAATTATCTTTCACGTTCAAATAATCCTCCTTATAGTAATGAAAGTAAAGATCTCTGTGAAATATTTTCTTGTTTCCAATTCAATCGTATAATTTTTTTAATTGAAACATTAATTGTCTATTATTCGTTAAATGTATATTATAAATGTCAGTAAATCGGTAGTTATCGATTATTTTTTATTCCTGTTAATCGTTAATTAATAATATCCTCGACTCGCGGCACCTTTCTAAAAGATCCTTTCATTCGCAGTTAACGATCAGTAGCTACAAGTAGACAGATTGAGCTCTCCGTTTTGCGTACTAACCTCATCTCGAGGGCAAGGAATGCGATTATTAACACAACTTAACGCGAGCCGGAGGATATTGTTCTCTTCGGGGCACGATCGCAAAGCGCTGCTGCAAGTGTGTATGCGGGACTACTTAATAAGTAGGCTTCTTTTTCACGAGTAACTGGAGTTCGTGCACGTGTCGGATGTTAATATTATCTACTCTTTATTTTCTCTCCTTTTTTTTTTTAATTTCACATACAAGCTTGCATGGGCAGAGTCACACATTTGTCAGGGGCGTATGTCAATACCGCCACCTTTAATGGAATGATCACCTTGTAAGTAGAAATAACGTAACGCCGTGGTAACGAGAACCGGCTATATCAGTCTTTTTATTTATTGTAAATAAGCACGCACGTTTTTTCTAGTCGTGACGATTGCAGCACTACGCTGAAAAATGAAGACGTATGCCTGGCCGATATTTCGCGAGAACTCGCAATATTACAGCGAAACGTCACGAATATGATATTCCCACGATTGAGAATAATCGATAATCATTTCTACGAATAATTAATAACGAGTTATGAATTGTCAACTACATTTCCACCTCGGATGAAATTCTTATTACGATAAATTCCTTTCTGCGTTTTTTCTTC
>Ga0157364_1004545_pt1 | contig 13877 bp, 10 predicted proteins | sample AttsexASBM2_FD_111476 | JGI IMG/M metagenome (GOLD analysis project Ga0157364, IMG submission 111476) | Fungus gardens microbial communities from leaf cutter ant in Ribeirão Preto, State of São Paulo, Brazil - Atta sexdens ASBM2 | ecosystem: Host-associated > Fungi > Mycelium > Unclassified ... | reverse complement strand
TATATATATATATATATATTTATTTACACAACATACATGCACGCACGTACGCACGCAAGCACGGCACGGCACGCACGCACGCACGCACGCACGCACGCACGCACGCACGCACATACAACACACAGAAGTGAGACAAAACAAAATGTTACACAGACTAATTATTATCTGAGAAAGTAAAAAAATATATGATAAATACCGTTACTTTTTCAAAAATCTTTTAAATGTACTTATAATTATAAATGATTTTTTTAAAAACTTTTTAAAGAAATTGAGAGAAAAATGGTACAATTTTAAATAATAGATATTCTAAATAGATATAAATAGAGTAATAATTTTAGCTTCGAAAATGTTCGAAAATGCCACATTACAATATTGTGGCAGAAAGTTGTGAAAAAGACTAAGTTTAAAATTGTAAAAAAGTATTAGGTGTAAGATTTACTATTTTCCTCAAGCAATTTATAATATATATTAGCGATACATTGATTAAACGTTGGGAATTAGGCTAATATTGAATTAATATTGTGCCTATAAATTATGCTATCAAGGATACAGGCATTGTATGCGATGTAGTACAATGGCTTCTTCACGGCAAATCTTTTTATAAATAATTTTATTTATGATTACAATATATATGATTACAATATATAGTTATAAAATTTTATTTATCTTTATTGTTTGCATATGGCAAGAGGAAGTCTTATTATATTGCCTGATTCTTTTCATATAGATTACAATGTAGCAATGCCGATAATAATTGATTGACAGTTAATCTGAAATAATTTTACTCAACTTTTGCCCATAAAAAAGATATTTATTTTAAATATAAGGCTCAATAATAATTATCGAATCATTAAGATAATGTTTTCTCAATAATGCCATTTTTTAATATAATGTTGTCATTTATTATTACAATGACATGTACGAAAAAACTACTTCTCATATAACAGTTATTAGCCACGATCTACTTGACGTATACACTATTTTGTTAAAAATATTAAAATATAATTTTATTTGTATTTTCAAACATATATATTCTTTCCCACAAGTACAATTACAGTTAAATATTGAAATTTATCACGATAATTTATTACGACATTTAATCAGATTGATATATTATATAATATTAGTATTTTTTCCTTTGAACACAGGATGTGTAAGTTTTCTCATTTCTCAGCCGAATAATTTCGCTTTATTCCGTATTAATATACCAACTTTATCGAAATAAAATCAACTAGGCATAATGGTATAAGAAAAAAGGGAAAGCGAAATAAAACTGAAAGCGCGAATAAACTTAGACGTACTTTCGTTATAGGCAATTTTCTAAACTCGTTTCGTAGATCATGCAGTACATAATGCGACGTGTGATTAAGAGAAAGAAATTTCAGGCAGAAAAATAAAGACGACACGCACGGCTCTGTCTTACGCTCTGTATGTACAGAATTTAATTTTTTTTTGAATGGATTGTGCTGTTTGTTGTAGCTACGCAAGAAAATCGTCAAGCAGATTACACCTGTCGAACAGAGAATAACTTGCCGGGCAATCAGCAAGATGCATTCTTCTCTCCTCGACCCGTTTCCTTCTGGTCGCATTCCGAAGGTTGGTGGGGCTATTATCCTGTGCAATATAATGCTCCACCCAATAAGTCCGCAAACGAAGCGGACGAGCGTTCCTTTCCTTACCTACAAAATCCAGATGAAAATGCGTGCGTTGGATATGAATTTTTTTATCCGGTTTATGAAAATTTTGCGGATGTGGCACGAATAAACAACCAAGACAATTCTTCAGACCAGTTCGATTACGTTGCTGTAATTAGTCCTCAAGCAGGTTACAATGATGTCCAATCGCATGTTGATGAAAATAATTGTAACTACGATCACAATTATTATGCCAGTGTTCATTCATCTCCTGCTCAGGACGATAGCCATTTTGTGCAAGACAGTTCGATCAATAAATCAGGAAACGCCTTATCCAATGATTTGGGAATTAATTACTTGGACGCACAATCGAATGGAATACATAATCCCAAAAATGTCTGCGAGAATTACAATGGTGATAAAAATGGTATTAAGACGGCGATGAACATAGTTGATGAGGAAGACGATACGTCAGATGATCCCAACAAAATTATGATTTCTAATAACATTGAAAAATCGAAAAAAACATTTGGTCTGCATATCAATGTGCCTAATTATACATACATAGATACTAGCGATTCTAGTGATTCTAGCGATTGCAGTGATTCCAATGATTCTGGTGATTCTAGCGATTCTGTCTCCGATAACGAGCATTTTTCGAATTCCTGCCAGAAATATTGTAATGATACTACTTCTAATAATACATTGTCCAACAGTGATTCGGATTCATATGAAGGTTACTCAATAGGTATAAATCCTTATGAGAAATTGAAGAGAAATTGTAATGTTTCTTCCAGTGAGAATTACACTGCTTATTCAGAATGTTCGAATGTCGATAATTCATGTAGACATTCGCAAAGCAATTCCGAAAATAGTACTCACGGTGACAGGGTACTTTTGAAGAAAAACGATTATTCAAACGATCGAAATTCTTGTACAACGTTAAAGCAGGATTTTACGTCAAAGTCGAAGGGATATAACGAAGAGAGTGACATAGATAATCAAAGTAATCTCGATTCTTCTAGTTTAGAAGAGTCTAGTAAGATGAATTCTGTAAGTAGTCGCGTATCGAATACAGAACAATGTGATCAAGAGAGCCTGATAGCTGACAACGTTGTTCCCCATCAGTTGAGCATAATATACGAGGATGTGGAACGATTGAGTTCTGAGAATCTTTATTGCGAAAGTAAGAAGAAAATCGATAAACAGAATCATGCTTCTTTCGAAATGACCGATGATGCCGAAGCTACAATGGTTAGTGTGAGTTTGCCTCTAAAATTCAAATTTTCCGTGTCCGAGGACAATGAAGACATCACCACTGTGACGGTCGGCAACAGTAAAATAAAAGCAGAGAGATCTTGTGATGGATGTTCCGCTAAAAATGATACGGATGACGATGTTAGCGCAAATTTTCATATTAGTAATGACACCAGCGTGAATTTTACCGTGAAGAGACACGTGCCAGACGCGACAGGCGCAGCAGAAAGCATAAAAAATGAGGCGAATATCGAGACTGCGGTACCGCATGTGGATTTCACTTTCAAGAAAGATTCAACGAGTGTTAGCGGAACTAACTGCAAAGAACAGAACACGGTGGCGGAATTCCCAGTTACAAAAACAGAATGTAATGAAATAAACATCGTGGAATCAGCGCCGAAGAATGTCGATGATTGTACTTCGGAAATCATCAGGGAGGAATCAGTAAACGATGAAAATTATAGTCAAGCAAAATCTGCTTGTAATAATTTTGGATCCATTGACGTTGATAAGACGATTATTGAGTTGAAGCTTGTTGCCTCCGAACATTCCCGGATGCAAAATTTTGAAACACTTCAAACTGTCAATAGAAATCAAACAAATCAGAAGGATTGTTGCGTAATAGTCGACGATGATCGATGTATCGACCCTGACAGACAGGAACTCTGTCAGACAGATATGAAATACTTGTTGAGTATCCAAGATTCTCACGAGGATACCGATGACGAGGACAGTGGAGTTACTTCTGATACAAGTCGAATGATATCTGAGATCGACACTGAGTGTCGTGAGATCGATACAGATTCGGAATCTACCATTACGAAGAAGCAAAAGAAATATCAACGAACACAAACGCACTCACGACTCTTTCGGCTTCTGAACGACGATTCCATTTTATCTGACTGTACCAGAACAGATCCCTGCAGAAAGGAATATCTCAGTTTACCGCTTAAGACGAACGCGTTCAACTACGATGACAGTTATTGCTCCAACTATTCCAGCGGTTTAACATCCCCGGAATATTCGCCTATTCACGAGCAATCTTGTCGAAAATTTCACGACACAGCAATGAATGGAAATACCGTGAGTTTATCGGACGGTAAGGTCCACCATTCAGCGTACCAGCCGGAGATTCCTTCAAAAGATAATTCGTATTTTCTGACTTGGAAAAACACGAAATTATCTAATCCACAGGAACACGATGTTATGCCTTCTCTAGCTTTCAAAATCCTCAACAGTAAGACGCCCTTTTGGACCTACAAGGTGAACGTACTGTGTCCAAGAATCAAGAGTACGAAAAGCGTGCCGCAAGCCCTGCTGGCACAGCAAATCGATCAGAACTAATGACATTCGTCGGTGATTCCTCCTATCCCGATGTCCTTATGCGATTATTAAACCAACTATTGCTGATGGCCCTAAGGCAGAATGAGGTCGGTGTGTTTGCCGCTGCGAGCAACCGCTCTCCACGATCCACGGACATATTTTTTTCTCGATTCTCTTCACAAGACAGGGCTGAGCATGCCCAAGGTGTTCTACGGGCTACGTGATTTTTTTTTCTATCGGTACATATCGTTTCCATATATTCGTGTATCATTCTTGATTTCTTCTCCAGATTTCCCACTTTCCTTTCTTTCGTTTTTATTATTTATTATATAATTGAACCTCTATATTTGTAACATTTCGCGATCAATCATCCTATTTTTAACACTTCTTTTTAAACCTATTCTTACTTCAATAATATATAATATGCGTAGAATAAAAATCGTTATTGACATATTGTATACGCGTACTTTTCGTTTTTTATTTGAGGTTTTCTTATTATGCGTATGATCACATATTTTATGTGAGAAATGTAAAGTTATAGGCGCGCGGAGGAAAGAAGAGAGAAAAAAACGTAAAAAGTGTTAAGAATACGGAGATTTGATTATTATTTTATTTTTTTTGTATTCCTTATTGCTCGATTATAGACGCATGTAATCTTTTCTCTTATTATTTTTCTCTTGTTTTCTCTTTCTGTATCTCTCTTTTCTGTTTTTGTATTTCGCAGAAAGATTAGATTATCAACAACTTGATTGCTTTATGCATGTTGTAACTAATACTGATAAAGAAACACAAATGAAATTATTTGAGTTTAAAATATTGGAGAAACAGTGTGGCGGAAGAAATTATTCGACAGTTTGACGTATATCAAATACAATAACTTTTGCAGTTTTATATTAAATTTGTTTTATATTAAATTTTATGAATGTACAAAGTAAAGAAATTATAAGAGAGAGAAAAGTAGCGGACGAAAAGATTGTAATATAACCGAAATTATATATGTATATATGTGTATATTGTATATATGTGTATATATATATATATATGTATATGCATATATACATACACATGTACACTCACTTATTTACATCATACACGCACAAACCACACACACATACAAAATTCTAAATTCTTAAATTTAATTTAAACAAACTGTACATAATTATGCACAATATGTATATAGTTTTTAACTTTGTTTTTTTTTTTCGTAAATTGACAATATAAAGATTGCTCTTAAAAAATATAATTCCTTATTTTTCAGGTCCTGATGCAACTGATTACTGAGAAATGATTGGTGAAATTCTGCTTAGACAAAGTCGAATTGTTTAGTGCGCTTTTTTCTATTTTGTTTACAATAATCCATAGTACTTACGTCGCCATTTGCTGATCCATCGATAAAAATCAAAAGCTTTCTTCAATGTGGGCTGCAAGTTGCTAATATAAATTATTTCAATATCGAATTAAATAAGATTTTGCGTCATATATAATTCTTTTCGAAATATATAAAAATATAATGGATTCTGTTTTTAGTTATTATTATATATATTGAATACATATTTGTATCCTGTGTAATATTTTTTCAAGTATTTAACTTAAACTCATTTTTGAAATTTCAATTAATAATGAGTTATATTAATTTTCAAAATTTCTTAATCAATTTTCTAAGAAAAAAAATGTTAAACGACTTATAATAAATTGGCTACGTCGACACGCCACAATATGTATGTTATATTATGTGAGGACGAGCACGTGGTTTGTTTATTCAAGATGAATGGATCGTCACAAAAATTGTAATAACACTCTTTTTAAAAATATTAATCATAATTTTTAAAAATATATGTGTAAACGCACATATATATACATATATTGTTAATCTTGTTACCTGAAGCTATCACTGTATTACTCATCCAAGTTGTAAAATAAATTATTTATAATATTGATAATGCTAATAAATATCTTCTTGTTTATTCTCAAGAACGCAATGTGGCCTGCAGTTTCATATACAAAACGTATATACGTATATTATATATATAATAATATATTATTAATTAAATTTAAAAGTTGCACTTTATTGTAAATAAGTTTCTACATTATATATGTATTTTTTTTGTAGGTAATTTTTAATTTCATATTCTCATATAATTTCTTATAATTAATTTTATTTATTTAATATGTAATTACTAATTTCATAAATACAAACGTAACAGTCTGTTTATATGTGAATTAAATTGAAAATATAATGAGTGTAATAATATGCTATAAACAGATGTATTCAGAGTGTGATGTATGTTCGTTTACGATGCATAATATATGCTATAATAGTCCAAAGAATTACTACCCAAATTGATTCTATTAAACATAACGCACGACTGTCCATGGCGCCGATCCTCCAATGAAATGGGAAGATTTCATAACACACGCTATGACCCACATATAACAGCAGTGCATTCATTCCTGAATTAATTGGATTATGTTAAAACATATAAAAATGTTAAAAATTCTAAAAATACATTCTTTCTTTATAATATTGTAACTCTAAATTCTATATTTAATTTGCCGCTATAATATAATTTAAAAACTGGTTTTATACCATAATTAAATAGAAAATTAAATGTGATTTATTTTAATTGAATAGAAAAAATATTTTGTCTAATTTCGTCTAATGTTTTTAAATCTCTATTTCATAATTTTGTGCCTTTTGGATTATTTTTAGCTGCATATCAATAAAAAAAACGTTTAACAGCAAAGTTTTAGAGTAAATTAAACAAAACGTATGGCTACTCACCGGGAATTCTGAAAGGGCCACCTCGCCAAACTTCAGCAACATCGATCAGTAAATAACAACCAGAAAGAAAAGCCAGAGAAAAAGAAGTAGTAACGAATACAAATGACAAAGACCTGCGTAATTATATCGATTCACAGAGAAATTAGTATTATGATCATTTTTATAACTCTGTATTAAAATAAAATTGCGCAAATTACTATTTGTAGTAATAAATAACAGAACTAAATTTTATTATAATAGAACTGAATTTTAATACTTTACCACAAATTTTTATTAATAGGTATAGTGTTCGTGAAATGAAAAGCGCAACCCAGACAAGCATAAAATACTGCCCACAAAAGCCATCTCATAACACGATCCTTCCAATCTTTATATAACATCAGAATTGTACCAGCGTGTACACCTAGAAATACTTGAAATATCGCTGTAAGACATCCTAGAAAAACATACAGAAAAAGTTACTTTTTAAAAGCGACTAGTTATTCTTACTTATTATTGAATTAAAATAGTAATTAGTTATAACTGTTATTAATTACTGATTCTCAAAAGTAATTTGTTATGATTACCATAACTTAAAAAGTAACAATTTCGCCATTTCGCTATTTTTCCATTTTACTTTTTTAACGTAAATAAAATCAAGTCTAAAAAATTTTGAAATACTTCCTTTTTTAATATTTATAAAAACAATAAACAATAATGACATAAACCAAAATGAAAATATAACTAAGAAGCGAAATGATTTTTTTATTCGAGCTAAAGCTTTGTATATCATACACAATAATATTCCAAAGTAAATTTACATACTATATACCTATCTATACAAACCACGCATCGATTAAATTATCGATCTTGAAACACAATCCAGTCAACAAGTGATTTTTTACAATAAATTTTGTAATACATAGCATCAAGCTTAAAGATTGGTATTCATAAAGTTTGTTCTTACATTAATATAGTCCTGTGATTGATTATTATAATATTCTTAAGATGTCATAAAAAATCATAGAGCTGTATTAGAATCTTAAGATATTTATTTAGCTTAAAGTAACAGCGGATGTGGTGTTGATGCGCGAATATAAATTAACAATAACATTTATTTCTTTATAAACATAAGTTCAGTTATCGCTTTTCACAAGCTTAAATATCATGAGATTATGAAAATATATTTTAGAAACATAAAAAGTGTTTCAAAACTATGCTCTCTCTCTCTCTCTCTCTCTCTCTCTCTCTATATATATATATATATATATATATATATATATATGACGATGTGCTTTTCACGATAAATTATTTAATCAATTAAAAATTAAATTTTCTTTTCTTCGTAGTGGAATAAAACAAAACTGCAATAAATTATGATCTTCTTTTGCTACAAAAAAGATTGATTTTATATTGGCTAAAGTACCTATCATTAAAAGAATATTTAGTAGTTCCAGGAAATTCTACTGTGTGTTTTATTAAATATATAATACATTTTAATAATTATGTTTATAACTGTAATGATAAACAACAAAAATTACCTAAAATTCCTTCGGGATCAAAAGGACCGGATCCATAAACAGATCTACTAGTTGGATAATGATAAATATGGTTTAAAGTCAGTACAGTTTTATCAATATATCCAGTTGCACCTCCAGTACAGTTAAAATATTTACCATCTTCATGCCTTCCACCTGGTCCAAGATATCCACTATAAATAAGATCAATATAAGACTCACTTACATAATAAATAATAGCATTAAAAAATTAGAGTTCGAAAACGAAGTTAAGGTACATACGTGGGACATCCAGGAACTGGAAGACAAAACGTCAAAGCGCAATGTACAATTACTAAAATCAGCATTACAAACCAGTGTGGTAAAAGACTTAATATGTCTTGCATTTTCCGCATTATCCAAGTCGGTGATGGGTTCTGTAAATACACGAAGAATTTATGTTGCTATCTGTGATTCGCACAGTGTCAAATTATTATGTATTATAATTTTTATGAGTTAAGAATTGCATATATTATATCGTTATGTATTATTGATAAGGTATAAAAAATATCTGTTAAATTATAGAAACATGTTATTTCAACAAAAACCAAAATTTCGTTATAGCTTTTCATAGATAATTATTTAATATCTAAGTTTTGTTTCGATATTTCATGTCCAATATCGCATGTAGATGCGAAAGAAGAATATCACAGCATGCAAGGAACATAATATATCTATATAATATAATATATATTATGGGATTTACAAAAATATTTAATACTTTTATACCCGAAAAATTTTTGATTGTTGGGATGGAAAGCAGAGATACACTAGGCCAACGACTAGATAAGTAACTCCGAATCGTTGAAGAACTCCAAATATCCGTATATTTTCAACTTGCGCATCTGTTCCTAATGTATTTAGCGAAACACCTATCAGAAATAGAAGGAAACTTCTCTGCGATAAAAAGCAGATATTGCATATTAACAGAAATTAGAAATATTATTAAGATTAAGAAATATTCCGGACTGCACTTTTTTTACGTTTTCAATGTCTTTTTTTAAGCGAATCAATATGTTTTAACGTATATAAATTATATTTTTCATTTTTTCTCATAATAATTACCTTTAAAATGGAATAACTAATTTGAAGCTTAGAAACTCCACGCTTTAACTGCGCCGATAAAGCTATAGGAATGCAAACACCCATAATCCATATAAAACAAGGAAATACTATATCTCCTAGTAACATGCCATCCCAAATTGTGTGTTCCAATACGGTATAACTACCAGAGCCATCATTAACAAAAATCATGAAAAGAGTACTGGCCCTGCATCATATAAGTAATTGTTAATATTGTATGAAATTCTCGGTTATACTGATCCCGCTTGTATTTCGATTACCTGTATATTGTGAAAACAAAAAGGCAAATTTTGAGAAAAAAGAAACTAAAGAAACTAAAACTTTGCATACACCTAATAATTTTTCATTCATCACTTATTCTATCAAAATAATTTTAAATGTAAACTTTGTCAAACAAATTTAAATATACATGTTTAAAAAATAACCTTTTTTTTTAATACTACGTTATTAAATGTTAATAAATTAATTTGAAACAACATTGTCATTTAGAAATGTCATTATTAAAATACAATTATTACTTTTTAATTCATTTAATAATATCTAATAATATCTAATAATATACCCTCTGAATGTATCGAGTGCTTTTACACGACGTTTCGTTAGTTTTTTATTATTTGATTCATCCTTGACACCTGTAACACATTTTGTGATCATATGCCAAAAAGATCTCCCAGCAGATATACCACATAAGATAAATATAATTACTCCCAAAGTAATAAAAAGTTCTGTAAAAATATTATTTAAAAAATATATACAGATTTTATTAAAATTTAGATTTTTTTTTATTAGCATAGTTAAATAAAAAAAATGTTTCGAATAACGATAATTGTTTTGTCGAATAATAAATAATAATTATATAAATATTAATAATAAAATTAATTGTTATTTTGTTAATTTTTGTAAAGAAACTGAAACGAGTAAAGAAACCTATACAGTTGTCTATCACATGTAAATATATTACATATATATATATATATAATTTTTTCAATTTATTTTTTATGTTTCAAAATTTATATTTGAAAAACGATATATAAGAACATTAATATTTTAAAGTATAACAGTCAAAATTTTTTGTATTCTTGTTAAGAATATTATTAATTAGTATAGAATATTAATTAGTATAGAATAAAAACGATACCTTCAAAATTTAGAATTATAATTTAGAATTATAATTTATTATAATCAGAAAATATAAAAAAGATAAAATAAGATATGAAAGATTATATTTTATTATAATCTTAATCGATTTTTTTAAGTGATCATTATAATTCTATATTCAATAATTATCTTTTTAATATTATTGATATCTTGATATCAGATAATATCTTTATGTAGTTATCAAGTTCAACAAACAAAATGATAATTTCACTAGTATAAGATATGTTTTATCAATTGATATCTTATATTTATACGTTCAAAATGTATAATTCTTAATGTCATATGACATTTCTATAATTATCTCAAGATTTAATCAGACATAGAAATGTTTAGATACATACCTGTGTATGGATATGTTGGATTCTTTATAGTTTTAAAATTGCAGTTGTTATTTTGTACTGCCAATTCATATAAACCATATTGCCCTAAATGCAGCGTCAATTCACAAACAATATTGCTAAAAGATAAGATTTGAAAAATATTAATTAAAATAAGATAAAACAATGCATTGGGAGAATAAACATCTTTATAAAAAGTTTAAATACAAGGTTTTAATTTATAATAATTGGATATAATACGTTGTATAAAAAACTATCTTTTTAAATTTATTTTTTCTTAATATTGATTTATTTTATAATATAAATTTTATGTATTTACTGTATATGACAGTATTAATGTGAACTCATTGAAAATTAAATATTTTACGAATTATTTCATCTTTTCATTGAAAAATATATAATGTCAGAATAAAATACAAAATATTTCATAAGCTATTATGATATTTTTTACAATTGAAATATTTTTAAATGTGGAATAATTAGAAAAATCAAAATACGAAAAAAATTATGACATTGCATCTAAAACAATGCTAATAATGTTAAACTCATTAATCAAAAATTGCATGTTCTAAAAAATTTAGCGTAATATTTTGTTTTTAAAACTGAATTTAAAACTTTTATCTTTTAAATGAGAAACAATTCTGAATTTTTATCTGGAATAATATGTCAAAGTTAAAACGGCACATAGATATATATATATATATATATATATGTGTATATTTTAAATATTGTCATGAAAAATATATAGGTATATTTTTTATTAATAAAATGTCTTATAATAATTTTTCTTCTTTGAAATTTACAAAAATTTCTGACACTTTTTAAACTTCTTTACATTTTATAAGTTCTATTTAAAATTTTTCTAATTCATATAAAAATTTTAAAATTTTCTAAAAAATTATAAAATTATTGTATAAAATTGTACGATTTTTGTAAAATTATATAAGAATTATATAAGAATTTTAAGAAAAATTCCCATCAGAGATACATATGTATGTGTATGTCTTTTATTAATAAAAATTTATTCGGAAAAAACGCAATATATAAAATAAATATTGATTTAAATAACTGACTTAAATAATTAAAACAAATAACTAAATAAATAATTAATTTACATGATAAGTTTACCTTATAATTTTGGAAGATACATATTCCTCACTTCCATTATTGTTTAATATTCTCCATTTTAATGTTTCAATTGTACTGAATTTTAGACTGATATTGTTTGAAATCTGCGCTATTCGTTTATACGGACACTAAAAAAAATATAACGAAAAGTATATAAGTTTATAGGCGCATAATAATTGATATATTTTTATATATAAGTTATGCGCTTATAAAATAAACTATCTAAAAAGATGGAATTTGTGTTGCACACGAAATCTATTTAAAAATTATTTATCAATCAGTCTACTCTGCTTTTTCTTTGGCAATTTTATTTTAAATTAGTATTCTATCATATTGCAGTATTGCTCAAATATTGCTGAATTTAATGAAATTCTATAAAATTTTTCAATATATCACGAATCGTAATGTATTAATAAGAACTGCTTAAATTTTTCTTTTTATCTTTTACTGCACGATTTTATTACTGTTATAAATTACTATTAAAAATTTAATATCAATCACGAAATAATATGATTATCTATTATATCAGATAAATTGATAAAAAAATATTTAAAAAATTATACATATAAAATATTATAATTATACTTACTAATAAACAATCCATAGAAAGCGAATACAGCCACTTATTAAAATTTTCATTGTCATCAGATATCACATTTACGCAGGCTTCGTCAAATTTTACACGATCGTAAGAGCAATTAAATTTGTCCATTATTAGTATCTTTACTAAAATAAGATTGTATTTAAATTGCAATAAGATGCGTATTTTTAATTGATAGAAACACGTTTAGACGATTAACATATTTAATATCAAAATCCTCCGTGACATCTGTTTCCTTTACAATATGAATGATCTCAAATAAATGTTACACTGTTGAAAATCTTACGAGATCGGTTATATTTTTCCTTATATTTATGCAATAATTGATGAGACTCAAGGCTCTTTCCTTATATTTATCAATAATTTATGAGGTTTTACACGATAATTGTAGCAAGTAGCGAGTAGCTGACTGAGGTATAACAGAATGACTTTTCTTAATAATATCGCAGAATATCAGAATTGCGATTACATCAAGTGCTAAACACGAACGACTGAAGAGTGAAAGTGAAGACCTACATTAATCACTAACACTGTTGCATATGAGCGTATCCTTTTAGCAAAAGTAAGAAAATATATTGAGGACAAATCATTTATAAAATAATTAAAGAATATAGTTCCCTTAATTCGTCCATTTATTTTAGGGAAAGCTTGTACAATATATTGCATGTTTCTTACTAAATTTTTTAATATTAAAAGATATATTAAAATTATGTTAGTTTAGATATTTATGCAAATTGTTATGGAGGATTAAATCAATTCCTTTTTTCACATATGTGCGTGTACAATACAATCATTTTTAAAGAATTTAATTTTTTTTAATGTAATGTAATTATTAATATTAAATTTGATATATAAATCTTGCATCCTATGACGATGCTACCTATTGTGTGTGTTTCGTGTATATAATACATAAATAAGCCAAAATGATTGAAATACAACGTAATTATTAGAAATTTATAATATTATTTCGATAATTTATTAGCCAATCACTATAAATTATTTTCTCTTTCATCTATTTCGTTATAGTAATTACAATTC
>Ga0157364_1004544_pt1 | contig 13878 bp, 3 predicted proteins | sample AttsexASBM2_FD_111476 | JGI IMG/M metagenome (GOLD analysis project Ga0157364, IMG submission 111476) | Fungus gardens microbial communities from leaf cutter ant in Ribeirão Preto, State of São Paulo, Brazil - Atta sexdens ASBM2 | ecosystem: Host-associated > Fungi > Mycelium > Unclassified ... | reverse complement strand
TACTACCAGCGAAGTTTCTATCACGCGACGGCACTGTCATGTTCGCGTACTCTACTGAAAGACAGTGAGAGAATTCGTCTTATTCGTCTCACACACACACACACACACGCGCGCGCGCGCGCACGACGCACGCACGCATGCACGCACCACACACACGCACGCACGCACGCACACACACGCGCGCGCGCGCGCACACACACGCATACACACACAAACAGCTTACATATAGATATTATATAGATACTCCGCATTAATCCACATTGATGCGCTGTAAAGGCTGTTTTATATGAAGTTACCAATATGATCATGCAAATTGTGGAATAAAGGAAAAAGAATCATACTACGTCATCTTCTTTGTTTATTTTCAAAGGAATTTCGTTCTCATTTTTCTTTCTTTATACATAATATTTGTTTAGAATATTGTGTGAGAAAGAAGGCATTTATTTCCATTTAATCTTGATTTAATGAAGCATTTAAATTCTGATTAAAGGAATTGAAAAACGATTATTTTTAGTGCTGCCCTCTACATCTACTTTTATTATTTGGTATCTCGTGACGAAGTTCGCATGTAATCTATTATCGGTAAAATATATATTTATCAAAAATATCGGAAAATATTGTAATTGATGTTAAAGCTTAATTTCGAAAATAGACTATTATCGACTCTCGAATGAAGAAAAGCATTACATTTTTTTAAAATCGTATTTTTTGTCAAATTAAAAATTACTTGATAAGTTGGTAATATTACTTTCATGTTTATAAATAGCAATGTGTAATGCGATACATATATTGTACATGTATAGATTCTTATTCAACTCCATATAAAAAATCGAACATCATCTCATTCATTATTTATAAATACTTCAATAAATTATAGGAAAGTATATATATATATATATATATATATATATATATATCACTTGGAATAATTTACAACAATGTCATGATGAATATTCCAATTATTTATAAACTTACAGTACTACATAATTATGCATTCTGACATATATATTATAAATTAATTATAATTTAAAAGTTTATCTTTTTATCCAAGATTATTCTTAAAGTAAGAGTATGATAATTAAAAATTACACTTCCGGAGGACATATTATTAATATTGTTAAAAAGGAGTAGATATTTAAAATTTTTTAATATGACGAATTCAAATATGTCATTTTTTCCGTACGAAATTTTACGATGGATAATTAAATCGTTTCCATTATCCTTGAGTTGGTACAAGTTGAAAACGTATTGCAGTTAAAAACGTAAGAAAAAAAAAACAATAGTAGAAACATGTCTGGAAATTTTTGGCATAGATGGAACTTAGTCGTGAACTCAACTCAGAGAAAGCGCCATGCATGTTTTAAATAGACGAGGAGAATGGGAAAGCATTCGCTTTTATGGTTGACTGTACGGTCGCGCCGTGTGCGCGGCATGCCAACTTCCATTGGAAATTTCCATTCGAAATACACAGTCGGTCGCCGTCGTCTTGTAGGTAGCTCTGTAGAGGACTGTGGAGACGTTTCGTAGCCGCAACGTCTAAAAACCAGATTGCGAACGAACTACAAGTGCCATGTGACATTAATCCTGGCGCGGTCGCGCGAAAAATAGCAAAGAGGATGGGAAGTCTCGTGGAATTTATGTGAAAGAATTCAACAATTCAGGAGTGAATTATTTCATATATATAAACGTACATATATACAATTATTAAATTAATAAAAAGAATACAATTTGATAAAGATATATATTAATAGTTAAACGATAACTTTTTTTTAGTAATAAATATTTAATAACTTTGCTGTAATTATTTTTATCTCCATTGTAGTTAGACTATCAGTCTAGACAACCGGTATGCTTTTTTTGACGACTAAAGCAATTCAATTTGCATTGAAGTAAATGCAGGCGGCATGAATATCAAAGTAAAAGTAATCTACATGTATATGAATATTAACATTAAATACTGTCGAATTAATTTTTGTATTAGAAAAAATATCATGTATTGATACTTTATCGTGTTTCGAATTATTTAATATTATTGCATTTTTTAAATATTGTTTATAAAAAAAATAATTAAAGAAAATAGATAGACAAAGAAATGGGAGAATATTAACAAATGAAGAGATATAAAAGATATAAAAATGACAAGACAAAAGTATTTAAAATACTTCATACGATACAGTGACTGTAATTTTCTTTATTATGTAAGCAATTTATGATAATCATATGACGCGGCAATTTTTATACATGATTGCAAAATGTGTGAAATGTGATCACGCATGTATGTATGTCTATCAGGTGATATTTGTACAGAATCTGTAAGTTAAGATAATAATTTTTCGTCTTGTAAAGGAACAGTGAGATCTAGTATAATAAATAAAACATCTTTCAATATTGTCATTTATTAAAGTTAAGATCTAAAAATAATAATTCTATAAATGAACATCTCGTCTATGACATTTCTTATATTTCTTGGTAATAATGAAATGGAATTGTTCGAAATTGCAATTTATAGGGCAACTTTTTTTTTAGTCAAATTCGAATTAACTTAATCAGCTATTAATTCATCTAATAAAATTGTTTGTGAAACAAAATTTCTAATTATATTATTCATTGATCCTAATTTAATCTTTCTTTTCCTATTAATAACAAAAAATTAACTGTTCTATTCCTATTAAAGTAGTATATATATTTATGTTAATCAGTAAATTAATCAATCGAAGTTCGATTGAAATCTGTATTCTTGGCGATCAAAAAGAATAGTTCTAACATAAACACTTTTATCACAAAATTGCAAAAATTGTTTTTTTTACAATTTTTAAGAATTTATTATTTAAGAATTTAAGAATTTAAAATTTTAAGAATTTATTGCAATAAAAATAATCTTATCAGCAGTAAAACAATTATATGAAAAATATGCCTTCTCATGACCAAATACCCGCTTGGTCATAAAAATTATCATTATTTTAAATATAATGACAAAAACATTCTTCTTAGCTCCTCGTCACGTGAACGACATTCGATCTCTTGCACGTTTGAAACGTCGAGGCAGTTTGCTACGTTATTAAACGTTACATATTATGACGTGTAGGAACATGAATCACGTGTGTGTTATTAGCAAAACGTACGAGATTAAAAAAAAAAACGAAGGCAACGAACCAATGTTGAATATTACGGGAAATTAAGGACAAGGATTTACTACGAATTTATGATGATGGAAAGTTACAACGACACTTATCGACACTACTCAGCTTACTTATTTTACCTTATGTACTGGATCTCCATGGGAGGGCAAGATAAAGCTCATTTTACATTCTTGTTCTCCAATAGCGCCGTCGCTAATCTCGCTGCTTTCCGCCGCGTCATTGCAGTGTACGGTGATTTCTTATCGACGGTAATGTAAAACCAAATGAATAAATGTATACTGCATAAAGAAACCAATACAAACAATTCCAAGCAAAATGTTTATAACCTATTATTTTTATTTTTTAACTTGACTAAAAAATTTTTCAAATAGATAAAACAAATATCGTGTATGCTAAAAAGTATAAAACTAAATTTGACAAAATCCTTCCGAAAAAATTTTTCATTTTTTATTTACTTTTCATTTATTCAAACTAAATTTATTTCATACTTACAGTCAAATAAATAAATATTATTATATGCACATTACGTAATTATTTTTAAAAATCTGTATAATTTTCAATATGAGAAATTTGCTTTATTATACACATTATCTATTCCTTTCAATCGAACGAAGTCTATCATTTCATAACTACATATTTTTAATTGAATATATTATTTAAATATAGCTATGAAATGACTTTTGCTCGCATTTTCTACATTCCATCCGCCGTCATATTCTGCTAACAATATTCTGTTATATTTTCGCTAGCATTATACCGATAAAATTTATAGCAGAGACTGTGCAAAATCTTCTGTTTCACAGCAGATATATCATATGTCTATCTGATGCCTGACAAAAAATATCAATAATTATTGACAGCATTATGACAAGAAAGAAACGTGACGTAATAATCGATCTTTGAATATTCTAATGCATAAAAATGCAAACCACACTGCAAAAATTTCTCGAGATCTGGGAAGTCTATAGTCATAAGACACTATAACGTTGGATATTTTTGATACAGATTGTACTCCTGGGTTGAGACGACTCCCGTGGGGAGTCTGCTCATTTCTCGGTAAGAAGAAGACTTAAAGGACCTTGCTGTTCAGATTAGATGGTTCTCATCACATGCGTGTGTACACCTGCACGTATGTATACCTGAGCATTAGTGGCGACAGCGTAATCAGTTGTTCTTTTGAGAGAATTACATAAATTTCGACATAATTTTCTTCTCTCACTAAATTGAGTTAAGAATACGATCCAATCATTATTAACACAAATCTTCCATGCAAATATGATCTGATACATTCAGATAATACCAATCTAGCTGAAAAGTACACAAAAAGATTTGTGTTACAAACCGACATTTAACGTAAGCGCACGAGCAACATTTATTTCAGCTCTGTGAATAAATTTAAACAGAAATAAAGGTAGGATTTAAGCGCAAGGGCACTTCAAGTTAAACATTATTCAGTTGTAGATATCAGAATTTATCAATTAATTTTATTATCGGCAAATTAGTTTTATTATTTATTTTTATTATTTATTTTTATACGTTTACATTTTAAGAAGAAAAAATAATTTCTGCTTATGCTACAATGAAAAAAGAATTTACAAAATTTGAATAAATATTTATTTAGATAATACCAATGGGATCATTCGCTTACAGAAAATAATTATTCGATTAAAAAAAATAATACTTAAGTGTAATTTTTTTAATTGAATAAATATTTATTTATTGTAAGTAAATAGTCCGATTGATACTACCTAGATAAATATTTATTCAAATTTCATGAATTTTTTTTCAATGTAGAAAAATTTATCAACGCGAAATTTTTTAAGTTTCAGTTCCATGATCCAAGATTTGATTTTAAAAAAGGAATATCAGAGTACAAGATTACATTCATTGGCATATATTCTGACATTTTCAAGGTAAACGTACATATGGCGACGCATAATGCCATTCTTTGAACGAGCATGCCTGTTTGTACTTGGCACGCTTGAGGAAAAGGTGGAAGACCGAGATCATTCGCCAATATTATCGCACGTGTTGGCACATGATTTATGAATAGTTCTGTGATATGTGTTACCGTATAACGAGCACACTTATCTATCGGCAAGGACTATGATTTACGATGTTGAATATAACAAGCTCGACGCATGGAACACATATCGATGTCGATATATGAAGTCTTTTAAATAATCTGGTATAAGAATTGAATAGTAAACGATCTATCGGGCAGTTTATATTAAAGTTGTTCGGGAAGTTCTAGCGAATAGAAGTTCAGCTCTATTCTATTCTATTCTATTCCCCATTTCTATAACAGTTTTTCTAACATCATTTCTATTGGTCTAAGCACGGAAGAATCGAACGAATAACCGTTCTATCTTTATCCTGACGATGTCAATCGTTTTGCTGCAACAAAAGAGTACTATACAGAGGACATGCTTCTATTCATTGTTAAATATATATATTTCTCAATGTGAAAGAACATTTTTAAATGTATTTTTAAGTATTTATATACAAAATCGTTTGCCTCAAGAAGAAGGATACACTTGAAAAGGATTAAAATAAAAATTTCTTTTAAATTCTAAAATTTTCTAATTATAAATTAAAAAAAAATTAAATTGTTTCCTGTGTGTGTGTGTGTGTGTACGTTTTAAATTATATATATATTACTATAAAGATTTTTCAATTAATATTTAAAAGACAAAATTAAAGTTCTCATGATCTGAATAGTTGATAATCTTATTCGAATAAGATTATCAACTATTAAAGATTATCAACTATACTTAATCTGCTGACAAACAAGCTAACTTCCTTCCAACATTTTTCTTATTAGGATTAAGAATGTTGAGACATTTCATATTGCAATTGTTATTATTTATATCATCGTTTAACCAAACAAACTGTTGCTTCTATTTTATTATCGCTATTATGAATAAAATGATATTGTTAGACCACCCGAATAAAAGTTCATTGCGAAACTTCTCGAAACTTTCATATTCCAGTTACGATGTTTGTAGAATGCAATAGCATCAGACACACCGATTCCCTAATGCTGTTTTTAAATTATATGTGAATGTAATTGATTTTGTGTAAAAAAAATTATTTATTGTTTCCTCCTGGAAATTATATAAATTTGCTAACAATTAATTTTGAAACTATTTATAGAAATGCAACATAATAACATTTTGTGCAATTTTATTTAAAAAAGTAGTATTTTATTTAAAAAGTTTGAAAAACGACTCGAATTATTTTATTTCTGAAAAATTACCACTCTATGAAATGTTAGCGTATAGAATATAGATCAATCAAAATTGCATCAAGTTTTTATCGTATTGTGCAAGATTTTTTAAACATGTATTACAGTCGTCACTATTGAAAAAATTATTTCAGTACTCATCATGACTAATGCTGAACGCGAATCGATCGATAGAAAGAACTCATATGTTATTTCAGATCAAATTTATCAAGAAATCGATTGTTATCGATCGAATATTGTTTCTTAAGACACTTACTTAAACTGCACTTTAAACGATCTGTAATTTGAGATGATAGGATTTTGTTATATAATTTTATAAAAAAATTTATTTGATCTTGAAACTTGAACTTTCATACTATATATAAAAAACATTAATTACTTTTGTTACATTATTCCATTCGATTAAAAATAGTCCTATGAAATGTATTTTTTTCCTAAATTAACCTATAAATATATAAATCCTATTAATATTGAGAATATTTTAAAAAATTATGTTTTCCGAAAAAAATTTTTTAATATTTATATCAAGATTTAGAAACAATAAATTCTACCCTTAAAATTTCATTTGTGTTTTTTAAACTGTCTATATAATTATAGATTAATAATATGTGTGTAATTAAACTTGAAAAATAAAAAAATAAAACTAATAATATTTTAATGAGTCCTCCAAGACTCATATATTCCTCCAGCATGAAACTAATAACATAAAATTTTTATGAATTCTCCCAAGGACTCATATACATTCCTTCAGCATAATAAAAAAACGTGTTTCTGTTACAGGTTAACAGTCGTAAAAATTTTAATCAATTATAAAATATATCTTATAATATAAAAAATACGTCGCACATATACAGAACTATACGCTCATTAAAAGAATAAAGAAAAATGTCTTCGGTTCATATTTCCCCAAAATCTATTATTTATAAAGCACATACAAAAAACTAATTTATTTCGATGTATAACACAAGAAAAAAAATATAATGCTTGAGATTATAATTTAAGGGCAATAAGAAATCGAGAGGTTTAATACGACGCAAAACTACGCGAAGCGCCAACAAGCGAGTTTCGCGTTACCTGCGATATTAGATAGCGAAATCGTAAACGTAATATCAGATTACTGCTATAAAAATCGCTTAGATTTTTGTTTTTTTACTGCATCATTGTAGATCTGCGAGTGCGGTCTTGTACTCGCGTCATTTTTAAAATTTTAACTTAATGACTTCAAATAAACAATCAAGAATGTTAGCGCGTCACTGCGTGTAACTCCAGTAGCCAAATAATTTCCATTTTTATCGATCATCATTCTTATTTTATTTTTTCTTGTTTTTTTCGTGTGTTAAATAAATGTTCTTAAAATCTTGTTTATAAATAACGTTAAAGGGATGTTGAAGCCGCTTGTATTATCGATAAAATTAACGATTTTGATGTTTTTATTCCTGTTGAATTTTTTTGTAGTGATTTCACAGAATAAAAATTCATTTTCCACACTAATGTACTTGTCGCTGACGTACTTTATGTTCAGCTGCAAAAAATAAAAAATTACAGATTTCTTTATTCATTTTACCTTCAGCGTTAGTCGCCATATTGAGATAAAAATGGGTAAAGAAATTTGTAATTTTTAATTTTGTTTTCACTTTTGAAATACACCAGCGACAAGTACATTAGCATGTATATTTTATTTATGAAGAAGGAATTTTTATTCTGTGAAATCACTACGAAGAAATACGACAGGAACAAAAACTAGTTTTATCGGTAATACAGACGGCTCCATACTAATTTTATTGATGAGAAAAATTCAAGCATTGTACATTGCTATTAGTAGTAGACTAATTGTTTTAATAATTATTTTTTATATATGTGTTAATATGAATTATTTAAAAAAAAAAAATTGGAATCGTCCAAAATGCACAACAAACAAGCCGAAGCTGATATTTTTGAATAAAAAAATACAATATAAAATAAGAAATTATTGTTAACGAATGATGATGGAGGATGTAATGATGGAGTTTAATGATACGTTTTCGCGAAGAGGGGAGCCTCTTGGAGCGATCTAATCGGATCGGACGAGCAGCCAGGAGGTTGCTATAAGCATTCTTGTCTCGGGGAGGGGCAAACATCGAAAGGGACGAAGAGGGTATGCTGTTCGAGGGAGTGGGAGAACCGGAGAAACTGCGGCTTTTCGTATCATGCATCGTCATTCTCGTGCGAGTCTCTTCGCCGATCGCGATCTATCACGTCGTACTTCGGGATTCAATTTGAATAAAAATTCCTTTATAAATTGTATTGTAAATTCTTATTCTTATACTTAACTGATAATTATTGCACCCTCGCAACCCGATAAAAAAGGGGTGGGTCGCGAGTGTTTTGTTTTTCCAGAGATTTAAGCTCTTTTAGGGATTCCCGGACGTTCTTCTGATATTACCTTGTCGTTTCCTCCCTCTCCTCTTCTTTGTATTCGCAAAGCAACTTGGTCCCCACCCTTCGTTAACCGGCTGCTCCCACCGCGGGGCGACTTCCACGCAATATACCGATCTCGCGGCACCCACGGAGGGAAGTTGATGTGAAAAGAGGACGAAAGATCAGTGCGACACCGGGCTCGTCCGAGAGGTGAACCCTTGCGAATTGTCGCGCACCCGCGAAACCTGTCGCAACATTGTAGACGCACCGTCTATATATAATAAAAACGCTACAATTTTCCTTATTCATTCGTGTGAACACGTACACGTGCGTACATATTCACACGCGGGAATACATTGAGCGCCGGACTTCCCCCATTAATAGCGGGCTCGGCTGCGAATTTTGAAGCGGATCCGCGTTTTTGTCAGCGTTCTCATTCATCTCGACGTCAGACGCCGCACGGAGCAGAAGGAATCGTATATACATAAATATATATACAGCTATATATACATATTTATATACGTCTGTTTGTATACTCGGAACTAGACAGTCTTCTGAGACCAGAGAGCGATCGGCGCACTAATACAAATTCAAGAATGTCCCACAATACGAAGGGTCTCGGAGTACCGGTGCACGGCGGACGAATACAGGTGAGTGATTGATTTAATAATTCGTCATTATACTTGTCACTGAATAATATCTTATACTTAATTAATTATCAATCAAATTTATAATTTACGTTTTCTCAAAAATCTAATCCTAAAATATGTAATCGTTGCGCAATTGATTAATTTTATATTAAGTAAAAATTTACGGTTACTATCAAAGTATTGAGATATCGCATATCGCAACGTGCTGGATTTATCGATTTTATAAACGAAGATAGCACAAAAAAAAGTATATATTTTTTAGAGACACTATTCCCTGAAGTGTATATTTCTTTTGAAAGAAGTCACAGTCATCAAATATTTTGTAAATTATTTTAAATGCTATTTACAAAAATATCAACGTTTATGAAATAAAAATCGTATTAACAGAATGGTTTTTTATATTGATTTTATATCCTTGAAAGTAGATATTAATAGATATTAACAGATATATTAGCAGTATATATTATGTAAAACAGTATCTTTTAAAAGAATATACTTAATTTTCTCTCTTGTGTGTTACGATCTTTCTCGAGCGTCAATTCTTTAGCCGACTACATTAAATCACCGTTAAATTACACGCCGCTTGCAGAATTTAAATTTGAATTGCTAATTACAAAAGACAGTACAAAAGTTGCTTAGTTATTTTACGACATTGACATAAACGTGCGTTTCTTATCGCATGTATACGATCGCCACCACATGGCGCGGTTGCGCGTAACATAGTCCCTGAAATGTCAGCGACGCGTACAATATATATAGTCTTACTTAAGTCTGTTCAACCTACTTCTACTCCCACACACTCCGTGCATTTTTTGTTCTTAAAGCGAAATAGATTCGCGCAGTCGAAGAAAAAAATAAGGAAAAAAAAATATATAACAATTACAATTACGACGCCAAATATTGTTATAAACACTAAGTAATTCAATTGTCGTACAATATTGATAAGAACGAATCATGCAGGAAGATTTGAATCAGGTAATGCATTACGGATACGCGCAATTTGAAACGTCACGGACGATTACGCACATTTTGCATACGTAGACAGCAATATTGTGTAATTAGGTGAACGCATTTAAGCGAATCATAAGGAGGTTCGTTGGCATATTTTCTGCGATTATTTCGCGTTTCTTGCTGCTTTTCTTCGCGTTACATTCGAATTTTATGAAAATTAATTCTAACGTATTAAAATTTAATAAAATTTACTGAGTAATATCTAATGAGATCATTTTAATTTATCTATTTTTAATATTAATTTAATTGGAGAATATCAAATTATAAAACATTAAATATTAAATATAACAAATTTATAAATAGATCCTAAGATTAATTATTATATATACATATAATTAGCATTATATAATTCTTTGCTGACCGTTTCTTTATTTTAAAATAAAAACTGTTTCAAGATAATTACGGTTTACTAATGGAGTTTTGGAATGATTCTAATTATCATTTATCGTCTAAACTTAATATACTATTTTGTACGTTATGTAATATATATATATGCGTATATATATACATATATGTGTATGCATAATAAATTAATGATTTTGTTAAGATAAGGAGATATTCTCGTGAAACACATAATACAATGTTGATACTTTGCTATAACGATTAATTGTCATTTCCTAATATTTGAGATAGTTATCTCCTGAGTCATCGTGGAATAAAACATTTGATAAAAATTGTCATTTCTTGAGAAATCATTATCGCGGTCGTTCTCTTTCAATTAATGTAACACATACGCAAAATGCAACGCGCGATGCGTCATCCATTGCCGCGTATTTTTTTGGAATTGAAAAACGTGCCTTATCACAATTTATCTATCTATTTCGTCACGACTTTTTTAATTCTGCAATTCGGAATGCGCTCTATCAATGCCATTTGTTTTTGGTAACATCATATTGAGTCATATTCCATTATTTATCGCAATATAAACGCACCGGATGTTCTCACTACCTTGAAAAAAAAAAACTATACTGAGAATTTGCATGATAATACTGTATACTCGTCTCTGTATACACGTGTATTTCGTTATAGAGTGAAATAATTTTCTATATTAAGATTCCTTTAATTTGGCACTTTTAACGAACGCGAAAGTCGGTTGTGGCGTAAAAGTGTATTTTTGACCGACCTTTGCATCACGCATGCGGCTATTTTAAAATTTCAATAATATTTAGCTTTCCATGATTGTGTTAGCACATATAGACCTTCTTTGAACGTCACTCATTTTTAAATGGGACGATTTTGACATAAGAAAGATATCTTTCTGTATTTTTAAAGTCATTTAAGTTTAAATTTAAAATTTATTCAAGATTATTGTCGAGCAAAATTTAACGCGCACAATATTTTTTTGCTCATTTCGGTTCAGAATGAATAAACATTGTTCTTTTTATCGTCTGATCGAATGTCTAGTTTCTGCTGTGACCCCGATCGATTGCCGACGAAGGTGGTTTTCCTCGAGACTCACTGGCCGTGCGTTGACTTTGTATCGGCGATCGATGCCATGTAGTGAACAAACCGTCTGCACAAGTAGTCTCACAGGTTAAATTTAACTCGAGAACGGATTGTCTTCACGTGATAAATATTGTAGAAATTGTGCATTCTTGGAAATATTTCAAATATCTTCTCTGTTTCTTAAATAGGCTAGATTTTTTTATATCATCTTTTGCTTTTTTATATTAATTAAAAACTTAAAACTTATTACGATTTTTAAAAACAATGTATACTATTGATTCAATTACGGATAAGCAGTTACCAGGATGCTTGGATCGAATCTTGAAATCTTCTCTACTTTTGTGATGAAAGAATTCTTTATAGTAACAGAATTCGTAGAAATCGACATTCACGTAAGCCTTTCTACTTCGTGGTTCCGATTAGTTTTTACTTGTATCGTTTCCTCTCACTATCCTGACGACACCAAAATGGGTTATCCTTCTTTCGTAATCGAAACTAGTTCTTTTTTAAAATTACACGTCCCTCCTTTCTCCCCAAATTGTTTAACTTGCTCGGTCAATTGCTTCGTGACATGTCTAACGACAATGGCAAGTGGCACGACTGCAACTACGTCATGGAAATTTCCCGAACTGACACCTTTCCTCTTCCTATCTTTCTCAGTTTCTCTTTTTTCTTCTCTCTCTCTTCCTTTCGCGTCATGTTTCCCCTTCTTCCTTCCGTTCTCTCCCTACTATGTTTCTCCATCCCCTCTTTCCAGTCCCGTTCTTCGGTTCCGCCGCTATTCCAGCAAGTCTGGTACGCCCCATGTTCTTGAGCTGCTTGGCAACCTTGATGATTTTGGTCAGTCGTCTGACACTCTTTTTCACTATCTCTTTCTTGTAATTACCTTTTTTTTCACAGGTGATTACAAGAAGTCATAAACACAACGAGCGCCGCTTAATTTTTGTCATCGCAAAGAAATATATTGGTTCTAAACACGTCTATCAAGGCATGTCTTGACTATTCATCTTGACTATTTATATTTCCTTACATTTTGCAGAGTACAGGTTTTTTCTCTCATTAAAATTTTGTGAAACGCTCCAATTAACTCGCATACTTAAACTTCCGCTCATGGAATAATTGCAGATCGCTGAGAGAGCAATTCTTTAAATTTACAATGTAGTCAAATTAAAGTGAAGTGATTATTTTTTAATATATTTGACACACATTTGATGAGACGTCACCATTACGCTAAACATATTTGCTATCGAACATAATCGTGCTATAGATATTTATAATTCCAGTACACGATTTCTGAGTACAAATTATATAACTATGAAACAGTTCAGAGAAACAGTTCAGAGTAGGGATGATTCAATTCCGCCATTGCGCCAGTATTAATACGAATCCATTTATTTCGCGCTCACAATTAAGTTTCCTGTGTGAGTGCACGTGTCGTCACTGGAAACACGAGGCGAGCGTTCAGTTGCTAAGCTTGCGGGAGTTCAGTGGTCTGCGAGGAATAGAAGTCACGCGAGTTGTCTCGAGACACTATACTGGGTGTCTCAATGAAACTGAACATCCTTTTAAAATAAGACGAAGCAACGATAGCGATCTGTGCGTTGAAAGAGGAGAACTCGTCACGCATGAGAGATCGCGAGGCTCAGCCTTTACACATTGGCTGTTACATAAGGACCAGACCAGCCGAGATTAGTCATTCAAACGACCCAGACAAAGATGTAAAGATCAGATAATGGACAAAGAAAAAGATGACGGAGATAAGAACTTACCGCGAATCGTTCTGAGTGTATAAAATCATGTTTAATGACTTTAACGCAGCGTCTATTATTCTTTCAACGTTTCCGCTTCTTCATTGTCTCCAATGACAAAGCATAATTGCACGAATTTGATTCGTCCGGATCGCGATTTGGCTGAACCACGCAACTAGATTAAAAAGGTCAATGCTGTTACCAGTCAGTTCAACGGCAACATATATATATATATATAC
>Ga0157364_1004543_pt1 | contig 13878 bp, 9 predicted proteins | sample AttsexASBM2_FD_111476 | JGI IMG/M metagenome (GOLD analysis project Ga0157364, IMG submission 111476) | Fungus gardens microbial communities from leaf cutter ant in Ribeirão Preto, State of São Paulo, Brazil - Atta sexdens ASBM2 | ecosystem: Host-associated > Fungi > Mycelium > Unclassified ... | reverse complement strand
TATGAGAGAAAGCTTTGGTAGATACATGAGGAGTCAGTAGTCTATAGAAGATGAATATAGTGCAGTTTTGAATTCTACTCAATACTGTCTAGGTGTTGTGCTACTTAGTTGTGATATCATGACCTGGCAAAATGGCTAAGTCAATATTTCTTTTTCTTTTTCTTTTTCTTTTTCTTTTCATTTCTATTATTCTTTTTCATTTCTTTTAGTTTAGTTAGTTAGTTTAGTTTAGTTTATATTGGGACATGTGGGATACTAGCTAGGATTAGGGTTAGTATTGTGTATAACTAACTAAATAGCTTCACTAATCTAACAAGAACTCCATTAAGTTTTCCTTGTTAACTTGGATAAAGAGTAGATCTAAGTTATCATAGCTATTAAGCCTCTGATCTTGCAAAATCCAGGGGAAAGAAATATTTATTGACTAGAAGGGAAATAGTGAGACTAGAGGGATAAACAGGAAGAGTTTGACTAAGTCAAGAACAAGACTAAGGTCTTGTTTGAGAAATATCAGTACTTAAGGGCCCTTAAAAACTGTATAGTACCAACTAATTGAAGAGTTCCAGATAGTAGGCTTCAGTACATAATAGGTGTCAACAACAATGATAGGGGAGGTATAATAATAGCTAAGATCTTATACTAAAACTCAATTTCTTTACTAGTACTATGTTACGGCCTTAAGAAATAACTCAGGTTGCAATACTCAAGTGAAGACTTGAGAATGATATAGGAGTTAAGGAAGAAAGGAAATGATATAATTGGTAAAGTATAAGGAATACAGAAGAGTATCTACTGTATATATACCTATGTATCATGAGATAGAAATAAGGAATACATGTGGTAAACATGAGGTCTGCTGAGTAAAGAACATGCTCCACCAGTGAGACGCTGACTGAGCCATTAGATATATAAAGTGATATGAAACAAAGAAGCAGTCCATGTGTAGAACACCTGGAGTCAATGAGGTCAATTATTATAATACCTCTGTACTAGGGTTCATATCCTTATGAACATACTACAATTTTTCGTCTCCCATGGCATAAATAGCCACTGACTTCTTTTGTGGTCCAACAATGTAATCTTCATCTAGTGCTTCTGCAATGAACCATGGTTCATATGGTGGTCCTCTAGCATATAATGGTATCTTGAATTCTCTTCATACTGTTTCTAAATTTTGTTTAGATTTGATTAATTCTTTGACAATCTAATTCCAATATCTTAAACTGTTTTCTCTATTTTTGCTGATGGTACAATATCCAGCAGGTGGTAGAAAATGAATGACATTATTTGGTACTTTTAGGAACGTGATAAGATTATCAATTTCTTTGATTATTTGATTGTTGGGGTTCTCTGTTGCTGATATCATAGATTCATTATTTGATGACATTGTTGTGGATTTGTCATTAGGTGGTGGTAAAGAGGGTCATATTAAAATGACTTCTTCTTCTTCTTTTTTATTTTCTTTTGGGAGAACTATTAGTTTGACTTATTGAAGAGAGGTGAATTGATTGGTGTGTGCAAATGACTCTTGTAGTCCTCGAATATAATTATTGATTACTAGATGTCTGTGGCCTTGGCATGTCATTAATTCATTCACTAGGTTACATTAGATACTGTGGAATTGTTGGGATAAGGCATCATGTAGAATGAGCCTGAGTGTTTCTGCTACTTCATAGAATTGTATGGCAATGTCTATGTGATATCCTTTTCCTACAAGTAATGTTCCTGTTTCTGCATCTGCCATAGTGTTGTTGATAATATCAGCCATTCTGACTAATTCTTCTGCTTTTTCTTCGAGTTCTGCCATAGCTTCAATGGCTTGGATAATATGATCCATTTTGCTTGCCCAATCTTTAGTCTTGTTGCTATAACATATGATCTTGTTATAGGTTTCCTGGTTCCAGGTAAGGGAAATAGCAGTGGTAGAGGCATTAGTAACAGCATTAGTGAAGAAGGACATGTTTAGAAGTATTTCTTGAGTGCTGGTATGTGCATTTGAGATGTCAAAAAATGACCTTTAGTCCTCTCTTTTATAGGTTTCATCTCGAAAGCTATGTCCAATCGTCTTAAATTGCCTCTTTTATATGTTCTAGATTTGCTTCTGCCATCTATTGGTCATGTTTATTTCTATATCCTTTCCAGTACACTAGGAACTGAGTGCTTCTTCCTTTTTTGCGATGTTCCTTGATTTCTTCTACTTCATATTCTTTTTTCTTATTGATAATATCAGGTGATGATGCTGGATCCTTGTGTTGACTTGCAAATTCTGCCTTTTTGCAACGTATTAACAAGTCTTCATTGAAAATATCATATATGGCCCATCTTTCTGGAAGCTCTAGTCTGTATGCTCCTTGTCCAATTTTCTCTTTGATTGTAAAAGGTCCATATCTTTTCTGGTCTAGCTTCTTTGAGAGTTGGTTTATTTGAATGTTCTTCGCCTCTAGCCACACTTGTTCTTTTACTTTGAGATCTTGTGCTTGTTGTCTTCTTTTGTCATATTATCTTTTCATCGTGTTTTTTGTCCTTTCCATAGCTGTCCTTGCTTTTTCTCTTGTTGTTTCTATCTTCTTCAGTAGTTTTTCCAAACTTGGTATCTCTGTTTCTACTGTTATATTTCCTTTCTAGGGGTGTCTTTTGTAGTTCATATAGAATGAGGTGTATTCTATTACTGCATGTTTTTTGTCATTATATTGGAATTCTGCTGTTGCTAGCCATTTTGTTCAATCATCTTGTCTGTAGTTGATGTAGTGTCTTAGGAATACTTTGACTTCTTGATTGATTCTTTTTGTTTGACCATCAGTTTGAGAATAATAGGCTGTTGATATTGCTCTTCTGATTCCTAATGCTTTGCACAGTTCTTCCATGAATGTTGATGCAAATTGGGGTCCTCTGTCACTGATAATCTTCTTTGGTATGCCATGTAATTTCCATATGTCATTCTGATATATCCTGGCTACTTCACTTGAGGAGATTGAAATAGTTGTAACCATGAGTCTGATCATTTTGGAGAATTGGTCCACAACTACCAAAATAGCATCTTTGTCTTCTGATCTTGGCAGGGGTCCTATAATGTCAATACTGATTTCCTTCCATGATGTTTTTGGTGTGGGTAATGGATGTAAAGGTACTGCTTTCTTCATGTGTTGCACCTTGTTCTGTTGACATTCCTGGTATCCTTGGACATATTTTCATATATCATTACATATTTCTGACCACCAATAGTTTCTCTTGATTAATTCCATCATTCTGTGTTGTCTTGGGTGTCCAACATCTAGTGGATTATGGTTGTCATTAAGTATTTCATCTTGAAGTTATCTGTTTCTTGGTACATAGATCTTGCCGTCTATATAAACAATTCTGCTTTCTTCCTATGTTTGTTCTTCCTTTTTTTCCAACTGTTTTGCTACTTCTTGTTCTCTTATTTGGATTTTCCTGATTTGTTCTTCTATTCCTTCTTCTCTTACTTATAGATATTCTTGTCTAAGTAGTATGATAGGTCTTTTGTATCTACTTTCTCTCTTCTAGACAATATGTCTGCTTTTGTATTTGTCTTTCCTGGGATATGTTGTAGAGTAAAGTCATAGTCTTATAGTTTGAAATACCATCTTGCTTGTCAACCATTGAGTTTGTGTAGTTTTTTGAAGTATTTTAGGTTTTTGTGGTCTGTCTATACTTCAAATTTCTCGACTGCATCAAATAGGTATTGTCACCATTTGTCTAGTGCTTTGACTATTACCAGTAGTTCCTTGTTGTATATCTTGTAGTTCCTTTTCACAGGTGACATTGTTCTTGATAAGAAGATGACTGGTTTCCATTTGTCTTCTTGTTCTTATAAGAGAACTCCTTTGATTACATGTCCTAATATATCTACTTCTATCCTGAATTTTCCTTCTTTTCTAGGTAAGGCTAGTACTAGTTATGTCATTATCTTTTATTTCAACTCTTCAAATGTATTTTGTTTTTCTTTTGTTCATTTCTATTCTCCTTTCTCTTTTAGTAGATTTAATGGTACTGTAATGTGGCTGAAATCTTTGATGAACTGTTGATAGAAGTTTGCAAAGTCTAGGAAGCTTTCGACATCTTTTATTTTTGTTAGTGTTTTCCATCTATACTTCTCTATTTCCAACCTATACTCCCAGTATGGGTATTTCTGTGGCATTGAAGTTGCATTTTGACCATTTGAAACACAGATTATGTTTCTCTGCTATTTTGAGAAACCTGATGATGTGTTTTTCTAGTTCTTTCTCTGTTTCTGCTAGGATTATGAAATTATTCATGTAATTTGCTAGAATTTCTTTATGTAATAGTTCTCAGAATATACTTGTCATTATCTATTGAAATGTTCCTAGTGAGTTGCATAGTCTGAAGTATATTACTTTTGGTTTGAATAGTCCTTTGTTCATTAAAAAGGCTGCTTTCCATTTATTGCCTTCTTTTATCTGTATATTGTTGTATCCCCATATTAGGTCCAATTTGTTAAAGTATTTTGTGTCTTTAAGTTTGTTAATTACTTTGTTGATCAGGGGTAGTGGTGTTTTGTTCTTGATTGTATATTAATTTAGCTGTCTATAGTCTTGTACCAATCGTAGTGTTTCATTTTTCTTTGGGATAAAGAAATATGGTACTGCATATCTTAAATTTGACTCTACAATAAGTTCTGCTTTTAGTTGTTCATCTAGCTATTGACTAAGCATTTCTTCTTCTTTGAGTGTCATTAGATAGGCCTTTGCATTGAGTTCCTTTAGTACTTCTTCTATTAAATTGATTTTGTGGTCCTATTCTTATCTATCAGGTAGTTTTTTGAATTTTTTCTTGTTGAATAAGTGCGTGAACAGTTGGATGTATTTTAGAAGATCTTTAGGATTTGTTGGATCAGGTTCTTTGTCTCTTCTCTTTGATTCTTCTTCTTTCTTTGGTAGTAGTCTCCTTGACCATAGGGTGAACCATATAGATTCATGTTCGTTTTTGCAGTATTCTGGGTATCTTGTGAACTATATGACTCCTTCTCTCCAGTCTACTTCTGGGTTGTGTTCCACTAACCAGCTGTGTTCTAGGAATAGATCCATTTTCTTAATTTCTGATACTACTGCATCAATTTGTTTGATGTGTTCATTTGAGTTGATTTCCAAGGATACAAATTCTTTGATTCTTTTTTCTCCATTTCTTGACCTATCTGAATTGTATATGTCAAATGGTTTCAGGAGTGATTTGGTAGGTATCCCTTTTTCTTCAACTGTTTTCCTGGCAATAGTGGTGTTTGTATATCCAGAGTAAATTAATGTCTTGATCTTGAGTTTTCTTCTATCTTTTGTCTTGATTGTTGGGTACACTATAAGTTCTCTCAATTGTTCTCTCCGTTGTGGAATAACATATCAATTCTTGGAGGAACTATTTACAGTAGTTTATTGTATCATATCTACTCTAAACCTTTGACAAAACCCTTCTGTTCTTTATCATCTAAGTCTTCCTTCTGTGAACTTCTGGTCTTCATCTGTTGAAGTGCTCTGTATTCTATGGTGATATATCCTTCTTTGCCATACTTGAAATATCCTTGTAGTTTCTTCTCCTTTTTCAGTTGTTAGCAATCTTTTGCCATATATCTAAATCTGTTACAGTTGTAACACTTGGCTTTGTGTTCTTGTCCATTATTCTATTATTGTCCTATTTCCATTGGTTTGCCTATTTCTTCATAGGTTATTCCTGAACCTGTTCTATAGTTGTAGCAGATATTAGTCCACTCATATCTTTGTCCAACTACTGTGATTGCTATCTTCTATTGTTCTAGACTCTTTGGGACTTGAGTTAGTGGATATACTATTATGGCTCTAATGATTTTTCTATTTACATTCTTCTTTAGCAAAAATATTGCATGCTGATTGTCTGTTTGTGCTTTGCTTGCTAAAGCCATGAATTCAATAAGGAAGTCTGCAATATGTTTTCTACCTTGTGTAAATATTTTGATGTGCTATTCTATATTGGCTTCTTTTCGTCTTGTCACTATATACCAGTTATAATTCTGCTTTGAAAGTATCCCAACTTGGTATATTATCGTCTTATTCTATCTTGTCAAGCTTCTGTTGTGTAAATGTTTTTGCTGTTTCTCTATGGAACCTTCCTAGTATTGCAATGATCTTTTCATTGGTGTCTGTGACTTTGTTTGCTCTAAGATAGAGCTTTATAGCTCTTTACCAGTCTTCAAATGACTTTTTGTCTCCATTGAGCCATCTTGGTTCTAGTACCATTAATTTGTAGTTTATAACCTCTATTGGTGCTAATGCTGGTACTGTCCTAGCCATTAGTACTAGTATACCTGTATATGTTCCAGACATATTTCTTTTTGGTTGTTCTACTGATAGTGCATTGTTTAACTCATTGAGTTCTTCTTTGTTGCCTATTTTTTTGGCCTCTGATTTTGTGTCTTATATGTCCTATTCTTCAGACTCTTCTTAGTACTCTGATTATTCTTCACTATTATGAACTGAACTGAGTTGTTCTTTGAGGTCTTCTACCTCCTATGCTCTGATTATATGTTTGACAGCAATCTTTGTGATATACCAACAGCTAGTCTGCTAGTTTGCCATCCTCCCAGTTACAAGGTGAGTTAGTGACATTTTACCAAATGTTATGACCTTGAGGAGTAACTCAGGTTGCAATACTCAAGTAAAGACTTGAGGATAATATGAGAGTTGAGGAAGAAAGAAAATGATACAATTGGTAAAGCATAGAGAATATAGGAGAGTATCTATTATATATATACATATGTACCATAAGGTAGTAGTAAGGAATACATGTAGCAGACATAAGGTCTGCTAAGTAAAGAACATACCCCACTAGTGAGGCACTGACTAAGCCATTAGATATATAAAGTAATATGAAATAAAGAAGCAGTCTATATGTAGAACACCTGGAGGTAATGAGATCGATTATTATAGAAACCTAGACCCATATAATCAAAAAACTGACCAAATTAAAGCAAAGAAACTAACTACTTGAAGATTTCTGGTCAGAATTTGTCATCTGGAAGAAGCTCTCTAGATATAACAAAGTAGCACTAGTAGGTCTGTTCAAGAAAGGAATTTATCTGGCATTAGCACAAAAATTGGTTAAGATTGGCCAATTAAGAAATTCAGATTTGCTAGAGGATTAGTATGAAAAGGCATTGAACTTTGAGAGGTCAAGAAAAGAAGCAATTGAGGAATTTAGAGGAAGAAAAAGCTTAGAGAATTCAGGAGATGTGAGAAAGAAACTAGTTTTGGATATTCTAAGGTGAGACCCTAATGCAATGGAAGTAGACAAATACAAAGTGATGAGGTGTTACAACTGTGGAGAAACAGGTCATCTCACTGTAAGATACTCCAAACTAAGAAAGAAGAGAAGAGAAGAAGTAAGGATTATAGAAAAGGCAAGGGAGGATTTTTCCCTGGGCAGGGAATAAGCACTAACTCATCTGCCCTTATAGATTCAAAAATTTGATTACCAGATGAATCAATAAAAGACTTTTTGGATTATTTTGGTACAAGAAAATATGAGTTAAATAAAGGTTACTCAATAGAATGGGTAGCAAGGAAAATTTGATGGAGTAGTGAAGAGAAAGCAATTGGTATACTCAAAGTGTAGGCCCATAGCTCAAGAGCAGGGGAATGTATGAGAAAGAAACTAGGAGAGCTGAACAGAATAATAGACAATGATGTCTTAATAGCCCTAAAGACTTTAGAAGAACCATTAGCACTTAGAAAAATGGGAGATAAGCAACTAAATATTTGAGTTAAATTATCAACAATGGATACTCACAGAGTGTTTTGTAAATAGGCATTGGTTAACCCAGGAAGTTCAAGCTCATGTATAAGCCAAAAATTTGTAAAAGAAAATGACCTCAACATCATCAAACTACTATTTCTAATCACTTACTATAATGTCAATGGATCTGCAAATAAAGATGGGAGTGTTACAAAAGTTATCAAAATGAAAATAACTATTGGTGACAAATCTTGGCAACTATGACCTGTTCTTAGAGTACAACTGGTTACAAAAGCATAATCCATCCATCAATTAGAGAAGTTCTTTGATCAGTTTACAACAATGGTGTAGAAGGATTTATATACTGAAAGAACTAAAGGAAGATGCAGAAGAAGAAATAGAGAAAGAGATGATTGAGGAAGAAGAAAAAATATTGTTTATTAACTTAGAAGAAGAAGCATGGAGGAGAGAAGAACTAAATATTAAAAGAAGAAATAAGAAAGAAATTGAGGAGAACATACCCAAAGAATATGAAAACTTCAAGGATTGAGTCTTCAACAAGGCAGTATTCAATTAATTACTAAACTGATCTAAGTGGGACCATACCATTGAACTAATACCTAATGCAATGTTAAAAGACTACAAAGTATATCTACTGAATGCTAAGAAACAAGAAAAGCTTGATGAATTTCTCAAAAAGCATCTGAAATCAGAAAGAATCAGATCTTCTAAATCACCTTATGTTACTCTTTTTTTCTCTGTAAAAAAATGGATCCCTTTAACTAGTACAGGATTATCAATAACTTCATAAAGCAACAATAAAAAATAAATATCCACTACCATGAATTCAAGAGCTGATTGATAAAGTATAAGAAGCCTAGTACTTTACCAAACTTGACATTTAATGGGAATATAATAATGTGAGAATAAGAGAGGGAAACAAGTAGAAAGTAGCCTTCAAAACAAACTGAGGCCTATTTAAACCCCTGGTAATGTACTTTGGCATATGTAACTTGCCCATGACCTTTCAACTCATGATGGACATCTCATTCCATGAGTTAATCATAGGAGGAAAAATTGTAATCTATATGGACAATATCTTGATTTTTACAAAAACAATAGACAAACATAGAGATATAGTAAAGAAGGTCTTATAAATACTAGCTGACAATAAACCAACACTCTACCCTAAAAAGTGCAAGTTTCATCAAACCAAGATTGATTACCTTAGAGTCATCATATTGCAAGATAGCATAGAAACCAATCTCATGAAGACCAAAGGAGTAGCTGAGTAGCCAGAACCCTGAGACAAGAGAGAAGTGTGACAGTTTCTAGGATTTTGTAACTTTTACCATATATTTATTCCTGGGTTTGTTAAAATTACTAAACCCCTAATGGAACTAATAGAGAAGAAAGAGTAAAAATGGGAAGAAGAGTACCTTCAATAAACTTAAAGATAAAACAATAAATTCCTCTACTCTAGCAATCTCCAACCTTTAACAGAGACTACAATTAGAAACTAACACCCCAGGGTACACCATAGGAAGAATACTGTCTCAACAATAGAAAGACAACTCTTGGAGACCTATTGCTTATTTGTTGAAAGCAATGAATGAGACTAAGAGGAACTATAAGATTTACGATAGAGTTATTTGTCATGACTTAGCAAAATAGCTAAGTTATTTTCTATTTTCTTTTTCAATTTTCTTTTTCTTTTATTTAGTGGAATCACTACTATAAAGGTGAAGTATGGGAAAGGAGTCATGTCACAGTCACAAAGGTGTGACATCAATCACAGAATGGTTATATGATAAGTAACATGAGAACTGTGAGAGGTGAAGTGCATAGCCACAATAGTAGTTATATACAGTATAGAAAATCAAATGGGAACTCTATTAAGTTCTCCTTGTCAGCTCAGACTTGGAGAGTGATTAAGTTGTCTTAGGCTAAGTCGCTATATTATTAGTAATTATAAAAGGACTCAAACAATGGTGATAGTACCTTATAGAAAGTGATTAGTTTGAAATATAGATTGATCACATAAATCTAGGATACTTCAAAAAGCCACAGAAACTTAATCAGTGCCAAGCTTGGTGGATGATAGAACTACAAGAGTATGACTTTCAGTTGATACACAAGCTCAGTGGTTGCTAGAGATTGGTGCTGGATCAACTATAGATAATAATAAGATAATTTAAGTTCCTAAGTCTATGGTTTACACTAATATCAATGCTCTAATCAATAGAATCTATTTTGAGGGACTGTAATTAGAAGCATTGCAATAACTGCTATGTTTCCAAAGATTTTCTTGATTATCTACTTATTTATTTTCAGTCTCCCTTAGCTATGAGTACTCTATTATGTTGGAGTTTTTATATTCTATAGTAAATATGTATATACTTATAATCTAGCATTTAGGTAGTTACTTTGTATTTCTAAGATTTAGTTTTCATCTCTGGATCTTAGGTACATATTCTATTTTTTCATTATCTCAATGTACTTAGTCTTTGTCTCTAGATCTTAGTTCTAGCTATATAGCATCTTAAGTGACACACTGCACAATATATATTCTCTTATAGGTTATGGTATCCAGAAGCAATATATCCTTGATGCTGAACTTTCCCAAGTTGAATGGGAACAATTATTATGCTTAGTTAGACAACATGATGTTGACTCTACAAGTGAGACTCCTCCAGTTTATTATTGATAATTAGTGACCTTCCCATCTAAAACCTCCTTTTAGTTCTTTTGTCAATACTACCACTAAGTTACCTGTTTCTATTATTTCTATTGAGTACCAAGCATAGGTCTGCTCACAAAATGAACATATATAGTAGTTAGAATCTGATTTTGTTGCTATGGGCTTGATACACAGAGCAATTGAATTTGGATAATAGAAACATATTCAAATAGCTACTACTTTGAAAAAAATATGAAATAAACTACATTAGCTCTATGTTATACAAAGACAAGACACAAACATTTACTATTATCTTTAGAAGCTATATCTCAAAAAGTAGAACAAACATATCTCTATGTTAGACCATATTGGCTTCTTTTTGAACTTAGAGCATTGTATTACTGAAGCTGGACATAAACTGGATAATATTCTTGTTGTTCATGCTATCCTCTATTCCTTACTCCACTCAAATATTGTCAAACAAAACCTACTTGATAAAGGGAAAGTGCTTATCCTTGATCTCCTTAGTACTGAATTTATATCTATTCATGATCATACTGAACACAATTGTTAAGCAAATAAAAATTAAAAAAAATCCAAATCTGATCAAATGCTTCTGTTGGCCAAGTTAGTACTGTCTTTGAGTTATTCTGGAAAAAGAGAAAGAAAAGGAGATAGACCTAGTGATAGATCAAGAAGATTATTCTAATAGCACTAAATACTATGTTTGCAATTAAGAAAGCTATTGGGCATTTGAATATCCTACCAATAAGTCAAATAGTAAAGGCAACAAGAGGAAAACTTACTAATCTGGCAGTTCTACAAATTTAGTTGTTGATCAGTTACAATTTCTAGGAGAATGTTGATGGAGATCAAAAGAAAAATCTCTGACAAAAGTGAAAATAAGTCAAATAAGCAAAATTTCCAAAATGTCTTATAATTGTACACTAACAAGTAAGCACTGGGAAGATAATCAAATAGAATAGAGAGCTTACAAAGTTGAATGTCCAAAGAATATTTAATAAAAACCTAGAAAGTAGAATTGTTTTGAGTATCTACTCAAGAGAACCCTCATCTATTTGGATCTCAAAGATATATATTTATCTCATATTGTAATATTACCCTTCTCAGTCTAGTCTAGTAGCCTAGCTCACCGTTGATACAGCAATACTATCTAGAACTTCTATACTCTCATGTAAGCTCTACTTTAGCTGATCATACAACTGGAAACCTACTCTGAAATATGTAGCAAGCTATTAAACTCCTAGTTGAGCAAATGTCTAAGTTCTTCTTGAGATTGAGTATCCCTTTAAGGGAAGTTTTATAGAGTTTTACATAAACAAAAGACAAAAGAAAACCTTAATCACCCAGATAGCCATTAAGCTCTAGAGCAACAAAGGGAAATAATAGGAAAATGATGTTATGATGTCCCTTCTGTGCCCTAGAGTATTTTATTAGGATTACAAATCAAAGATACAACAAAACAAAGAAAACTTCCAAATTCCCAAAGATAGCAAAAGTAAAATGATGAAATGGCACCTCTTCTGATTACTTGGCTACTGCTCTCCACTCCTCTAATCCTACTCCTGGGGTTTTTCTCTGAACAATAGATAGCTCTCAAGCCTCTTGATGGGCAATAAAGAGAGATCTTGATCTCAAGTCAGTTTGTTCTTAAACATACCATCTTTATCAAACCTCTCCTCTACTTCTCTATCTGACCTCTCTGCCTGACCTCTCTAGTTCTTCTACTACTCCTCTATACCTTATTATATCTTTGAGCCTTAGTCTCCTTTTATTATATTTGCAATACAGCCCTTAAAAGGACTTATCTTTCTAGTTCTTACTATAATTAGCCATTAGAGATAATGGCCCTAGTCTAATAGTAACCTAGGTATTATAAATAAGTGACTGCTGTCAAGACATGACATCATTCTTATAGGAAATAATTCCTTAAGGTCTTTTCTGCTCTCAAGAGTACTCTAGAGGAGAGTTCCATTATAAATCTGTTATGAAACTATCTAGAAAATTCCTATAAGGTCTATAGTGGTAATCATAGCCACTACTCTGCTACTCGAGTAGTATACATGAGTTTATGATAGAGCTTCTAATAGTTATCTCTAGGAGAGACCAAACTCATCTCTTGAGCTGGTTATTATTGTTATTATGATAAAAAATGTCACTTATATTGCCTAAATAGTTGTTTGGCATGACAACATGAAGTGGACAAAATGTTGATAACAACTTATGACTCATTTCCTACTACTAGAATACTCCTTGACTATAGTGCCATAGCTCATATGTTCACTAACAAGTAGCACTTCTCAATGTATGTGAATTCCATCAACAAATTTGTAACTGTAAAAGGGTATAATCATATTCCTGTTGTTGGTCAAGGGTCTGTTTGCTTCAGTACTATGCTCTGTCAGATGTGCTCTAGACAGTCTCTCAGTAATATCTTGGTAATTGATTATGTAGTAGGTCACCTGACTTGATGTGTAATTCCCTGTGGACTTGAAGTTGGCACTCTGTCACTTACAGTTGTCCACAGTGTTACTGAGTTGCTAGGACCTCACAGCTGTCATCACTGCCCAGGTTCTAACAGGTTATGGGCCCCGGCCTCTAGCAACTTCAAAACACGAATTTAAAACGCAAATTCTACGCTCATTTCTTGTCCGACCGCTTCGAAATTTACTACGCCGGTACACCGTTTTAAACGCTATCCGCCATCCAAATTTCAGCCCTATCGCATCGAAATTGCACATCTTCATCTACATCCTCCCCTATCAACAATCTTGCCTTTTTCTCACCCAATTCTCGCACGATCTCTTTTAAACTTCGCACGCGAGCTTCCCATCATACAGTTGACTCACTGTACAAAATTCGCGCCGATTGCATGGCTGGATCCCTCGCAATTCATCATTTTGGCATCTCAGAACAAACTTGCTGTTCCTCGCTCGTATCTAATCCGTTCGGTCTATAACTTTGCGGGCCGAATTCGTGCATTACCAAGAGCATCTCTACGCAGTTTCGTTCAAATCGCCCAACGTGTTCTCTCGCAATAAGCAAATCAAATTTCTCTCTCAACATGTCTTCTCTTAAATCCACAGATTTTGCAAGAAATTCTCAGGCCAACCCTTCCTCACTATCCTCTCCACTTCAGCTCAATGCTGACTTCCACTGGATTGCTGATACTGGTGCAACATCCCACATGACTCCTCACCGCCACTGGTTCAAGTCATATACTCATTGCAGGACCCCTATCCGTCTTGCAAATAATATTGTCATCTACTCAGCTGGTGTGGGGAATGTTGTCTTTGAACCCATAGTCAATGGAAAACAAGTTGGAGCAGTTAAGTTCTCTCAAGTACTCCATGTTCCTGATCTCAGAAGTAATCTCCTGTCTTGCCTTTATCTAACTCGCCACAAGGGAATCACTATCAATATTTCCTCACATTCTATGG
>Ga0157364_1004542_pt1 | contig 13879 bp, 4 predicted proteins | sample AttsexASBM2_FD_111476 | JGI IMG/M metagenome (GOLD analysis project Ga0157364, IMG submission 111476) | Fungus gardens microbial communities from leaf cutter ant in Ribeirão Preto, State of São Paulo, Brazil - Atta sexdens ASBM2 | ecosystem: Host-associated > Fungi > Mycelium > Unclassified ... | reverse complement strand
ATTATATTGAAAAATAAGTTGAATTTTAGTAAAAAAAATAAAAAAGTAAAAAAATCACTGACTTATCAAACTGTTTATATAGAGCAGTTGAACAACTTTGCGGAGAATTTTCTTTTCAAAATTTTAATCTGAAGAATGTCATAATAAGCATGTTTCTTGAGTCGTCGGCTGTACGTCTTTCCGGTTGGCGGATGTACAGGTGGAACGCCGGTGGAACGTGGATTAGTGTATGTACGTGCTGATAATAGTGTGCAAATATAACGTCATGACATATATCGTATGGTATGTGTCACAGCACGAGCACAATTGTGCCGTTCATCTGTCGTCGCTCCTTTAGAGATTATCTCTCCGCGTCCCTCTTCTCACGACGAATGAGTCTTCTCTACTTTTGGTCATTTCCGCCTCCGATTAGTCACGTGTTCCGGTTTCCATTTTGCGAAAGTTGGTGTTACGGTAGCGCGTGAAACAATCACCGTTAAAATGTTTATCCGTCACTTTCACACAATCACGCGCCGCTTTGTGAAGGCGAGTATCTCGGGAGCGACTTGTTTCCGCGATCTCGGAAATTTCATAAAGCGCCCATTCTCCGTTTCTCTTCCCTTTATTTATGGAAATCCCCTCTCTAATGCGGCCGGGGATTTGAAACTTCGTCCGATCTCTCGCGCTTCGCCCAACCAAATACGGGCTTGGAAAAGCCTTTGCCTCTTGACGTGGCGCGTTTCCACGCGGCCAATTTGACTAACGCTTCGTAAACTTGAAAAGACTCGTCTCCGCCCAACGGAGGATTGGGGAGGTTGAGAGAGGCAGGATATCGCAGGATTCGCGAGGCCAGAGTGCTTTCTTCCGGAGCACCTATCGTTCTTTCGTCGCCATGATGGGGCCACGTAAGCCGGTTATACGCGAAAGTCTGCGTGCTGAATATAAATTATAGCAATAGCAGTGTAGAAACGGCTTATGAGCAAGCTGTTGCAGCGCGAAACGCCCGCCCTCTGCTTTGTATAGCGACGCATGCATTTACACTTCCGCGGGGGTGGAAACGACAGGGAAAAAAGCGAACTTTCTCTTTTCGCCCATATCTGAACTTCTGAAACGAATACGTATTTCAAGTGTGTTCGGTTAAATAACAGTGGATTATCGCGTATTTTCTAAAGTTTACTTACGGTTAGAGCTCACGAGTTTATGTAAAAATATGTACATTGCAAATCTTCATTATAACTTTGTGCGTATATTTGAGTATAAAATCTCCGGTTGTATCACAATAATTCATCGGAAATCTCCGCCTTCAAATAAAGAGAAATAAGTTTCGTGGGATATGTGTAACGCATGTAAAATAAGTCAGAGCGTTCTATATGATGAAAGTGTCATTTATCCCAAAGGAAGATACCTCCGGGATGATAAATGGCCACCTGTCACATGGTCACACGATGAAACGTAGCAGACAGTTTCCCGTTAGTTAAACATCAAAACTCCTCGTCGCTTTTATTATTAATAAAGCTTTCGCGATACACATTATAGCCATTCTACTCCCTTTCTACTCTCCGGCTTCTATCTATCGATTTAGAAGGAGCATTTTACGACGCTTTCTTGAAAAGTGATGCTCTAATCCGGTTTCCGCCTAGGAGAAGTGCGGTTACTGAAAAATAGAAATCGGCGCGTCATGCCAACAGTTCGGAATTTTCGGGCGTTCACTTTACATCGTGGGCTCTCCAATTTTCCGCCGTTATTAGCGATTAACATTAATTTCGTTAGAAATACACGAGCTGAATGCAAAGCGACGTCGGGCACGCCGTTGCGACCGAAATTACGGGCAAGCTGTTGCGGGCATTGAATTGGTTCCAACGACGTGCCAGTGCACTCATAATTGCGAGTGTGCTCGCGTTGGCAGTTTTCCACGAGACGAAAAAGAGCTGGCCTACCCTTTTTTCCCTTTGCCATCCTTCCCTATCTCGCTCTCACTCGTTTCCTCTCTCTTCATCTCCACCCGAAAAGGGCAACGCGATATCGTTTTTTCAGTTTTGGATTTAACAACGTTTTCCCTCGTCAAAGGCGCATCTGCTGATATCGAAAATGATCGTGTGCGCGCAAAAGGGCACGATCGCAATAAACCGTCTGTCCGAATGCAGCCGTCAAAGAAGGATAAAGTTATGGCTCTCTGCATTATATCGTATGAAAATGTCTGTTGGTGTCAGATAATATAACAAATAATAACGACAGCTGTGAAAATTATTGGCACTATTTGTATATCGTATTTCAACTGTCAAAGTCTACGATCAGAGTATTTTCACGATAAATTTAAATGTGAAATTATTTCGATTTTTCGGAAACTGCGTTGTATGTTCAAGAGATTTATATATGTGTAAGTCTGTAATGTTGACATTCCTAATTGTGAATTTTTACAAAATTCATATACTATTTGATTGTTCACATATAATTAATCCATATTTGTCTATAAATAATTGTTGTTCATCGTGCAGAAAGAATTTATAAATAAATAAGAGAGCTTTCGGCAGGAGTGCTCACACAAGTGTTTTTTTTTTTTTTAATTAATACGAAATTCGAATGTCCACAATACATGTTTTATTTACAGTTGTCTATAAACAATTGTTTATTATCCACCTTGTAAAAGGAATAAAAAAATTGTACAAATTTTTTTGTTTGTCATTTACTTTTGCACACTTATATGAGTGCTCCTGCCGAATTTGCTCCGCTTCCTTTGTTTGTTTATTTAATAATTTTTTTTGCAGAATGTCAAAAAATAATTATTTATGAACTGAAATATAGACAATAATCAAACGCTACATCAATTTTGTAAAAATTCATATTTAGAACTATCAACTTCGCAGACCTGGTTTATTTAAAGTTACATTACAGCAACGAAGATTCAAAAAGTCATAATAAATCCTATGTTTAAACTTCTCATAGTATTATAAGATAAACTGCGTTTACGACTCGTTAAGATCCATATTTTGGACATACAGCATGGAAACGTCGTCGTGTCTCTCTCGAGTTACGTGCAAGCTGTCGCAAAAGTTGCATTTCCACGCCGCGTCACATACATCCGTAACTGCATTCCAGAGAATTTTCCCCTACGAGAAGGAGGTCCAGCTCTCTCAGAGCATTATTTCGTGGAGTTCTCTTAACATTTTTAACAGTTTAGCATGAGTATTACAGGAGACATAACGCGACAATCTTGCGAGATTCAGTGGTTTAATAGTAAGTATTCTGTTGAGATCCGTCATTCCGTTAACTTTAAGTGGATTTTTATTGTCAGAATTTTAATATTTGAAACTTACTTTCCAAGATTTTAATTGTGTTAACAGTGAGAGGATTGAAGCAAACCTATAAAACTTTTTACAGAGACGATTTTTAATTCTTACTGTGATGAATAAACGTATATATAATTCTATATTTAATTACATTATATCAGTTTTAAAATCGTAGAAATATGATACTTAGAGAAAAATTATATTCCAAAAACTTAAAATGCCATACGATTTACATCATCATGTTTCATGAGAGTTAGTTTCAAAATGTAATTTTATCGTCATGTGATTTTAAAAAGAGATTGTATTTTAATTTTAATTAAAAATTGAAATTGTGTATTTAGATATTTTTGTCCAGAAAGCAAAGTATGTTTTTTATAATTACAATATGTAAAAAATTAAACTTCCCACTATCATTTTTGCTAAGTACAATTTTAGTATCTAATATAAAATTTTGTATCTAATATAATCAATTCTAAATAATATTCTATGTATAATCGATAAATTTCTGCGTGGCGTTTATCGGCACTAATACAGGATTATCCTATACCTATATTAAGACTAATATATAGGATTACTCTGCGTATTAGTTTAACGTGAAGTATTACACACTGCAGGATTACTGGATTATACGATCACCATATTGAGACAGCGAAAGTTTCTAATTTCAACCAACTTGATGTTCCCAATTTCGTCCTCCGAATTCGCTGTAACTTGTTCCTTGGTTGCATCAAATGTGGTAACACACCCGCACAAATCAAATTCCGATCGAATACATTTACCCGAATCAAACTCTGATTAAATGCGTTTGCAACTCAAGTGGCTAAACCTGCTCTATTTAACTTACTATATATGAGTTACTATTCGTAACTATTTTAATGTTATAACGTTTCTCAATTAATTCGTTTAATCTTCAAATCTGGTACTCGCGCTCGGATGACGGCAAACGCAAGTATTGAATGAATTCTTTTTTCTTTCCTTTTATAAGTCTTGTTTTAAAAAAAAGCAAACCAGAAATATACGATTATATTTTAAGACTAGAATATTTTCCATAATAAAAAATATCAAGCTCTATTAGTGAATACAATGCCTCACAAATATGAAATATATATTATATATCCTATATAATTGTTATATACTGTTAAAAAAAAAAGAAATTTGATTCTGTTACATATAATGGAAGCAAATTTCAAGCAAAAATTTCAATTAAAAATATTTAATGTTGTCAATGAAAATGAAATTATAAGTAACGTTAACTTTTTTTTTTAGTAAATTTAACGTTTATTTATATTAAATTTTATGCAAATCTACATAAAATTTAATAAAAAATATACTAAACTTCATAAAATTTTATGAAAAGTACACTACATTTCATGTATGCGTACACAAATATACTTTTCAATTGCAGATACATTAAATTGCAGATACATTAAATTTAATTTAATATCATATAACTGAATTTAATTTGTGTAACTTAAAAGTACATTAAATTTCATGATTTCATTGACATTTACCGTACATTACTATATTTAACATCAATATATACATATAGTATATTATGTAATTCACATTGAATTATTTAGATAAGCCTTAAAGATCCAGTTTCAGCCGTTATAAACTTTAAATTCTTATTTGTTGTGTATTCACATGTACAAGCTCAATAAATCATTTATTATTGTTAGATAATGGTGTTATCAGTATTTTTTTTAAATTACAATTTTTATCTTAACGTAATATAAATTTGGGAAATACAATTATCTCTATGAGCGCAAAATATTTCTAGAATGTTATATTGTTGTTATTAAAAAATTAAAATAAGTTATTATAATATTTCGAAAATACTATACAATATTTTTTAATATTATAAGAATAATTCTATAGAGATTGTATGTCCATTTATATAATATTCTAGGTATTATATCTGAATATCCCTGAAATATTATTAAAATATTTATAAATATTAATTATTCTTAATTTATTGTACTTTGAATTCACAATCTAGTAACAAAAAGTTCTTATTTTTTGTTTATGCTGCATTTTGTGCTAAAAAAATGTTTTTGCATTTTTAAGTACATAATCAGTTCTATAATTACGCGCCAAAATTATGTTCAGTTTTTAAACGTACGCTTATACTAAACAGTTGTAACAGTTTTACAAATTAAAGTAAATTTTGTTATAATACTTTTTAATATTTATATTAAATTATTTATATAATATTACAGTACCATTAAATAATATTACTTTTAGTAATCATGCAATATTATCAGGAGTGGACATATAACCTTCCATTAATATTTCGAGAATAATACTTAATATTACATAATTTCAGTACAATATTCTTAAAATGTTATATTTAATATTTTAAGAATATGTATAAAATATTACCTAATATCAAATAATATTATGCGCTTATAAGGATTATATTACAGGTTAAAATTATTACGTAAAATATATATGCTTAAGCGTGATTATTTTCTTCAGAGTTTCTGTGTATGTAATTAATATTGTTTCGCATGCCGCGCGGCATGTATTTCGTACACTGGTTCCACGATTAATCCTCTGGGTTTACTCGTTCAGATCCGCCAAAAGTATCCTTTCTCGTACATTTATGATATATTTACTCGAGCGAGCGAACGGATTAACATAAATTCCGCTTAAAAAGCACACGGTGAGCAGCCGCGTTTCATCGTTCCATTTGCTCTTATGTACAAACCACTGTGACGACGCATTCTCTTGCAGAGTCGGTACAACGGCTACCTCCGATGTAACGTTTCGATGCATCGTCGCAGCCACGTTCGTGAGGTTCGCTTTTCGAGCCCGTGGAAAAGAATCCAATGTTTCCGTGCCACCGGGCGGAAATGCCCGCTTTTCTTTGTAACCCAGCGATTTACGATCGATCGGGATTGTGAGGAGATTTATTAGGGGACCTTCCTCCCCCGTCGTGACTTTGGATCTCGTCTCGACGCGTGTTCACCGCGTTTGAATAAAAGCTCGTGCCGTGCCCGCGATGAATCGACTGTCAGGAAAAACGGCGGGGATATTTCGTATAAAATATATCTTCAATTACACTTATGATAACACGATCGCCTCAATATCGTTGTATGATGTTCAATTTATAAGCCGTAGGCGAAACATCCATTCGCGGTTGGTTCTTTGTCGATTCTTGTTATGATCCTTTTACATATCATGACGTTTATAAATGGAAAGAATGATTTTGCTGAAGTATCTAAAAATTTTAATTTATTAACTAAATGTAATTTATTAACTAAATCTGAAAATAATTTAGTTGCACTACCGAAGTAATTATGTAGAAATTTTAAGCATTGCATAAAGTTTTGATATTCTAGTAACTATTTTGAGTGTCCTATATAATTATTTTGATGGTCCAACAAAATTATTTTCAGATCTGTATCTAACTACAGATCTGTATTTAACTGTATCTAAATTTTATTAGGAATGTGATTTAGTTTTGTGAGAGTTTTGTAAGAGATGGCATTAATGTCAGTATTGTCGAAGACATTCCAATAACAGTTATTATTTCTCAATACTTTAATATTATTCCACGATATTTATAGTCGTTTACTAATAACAGAAGCAGTAAACATTACATTTAAAAAATGGAACTTTTTAAAGAGTATTTTCGATATACATTATTTTTATTTTTTAATTAGAAGAAAACGGCGATTGAAGGTTATAGAATTCTGATAGAAACTTATGATGATGTTGCTGCATCAATTAAGACGTGTGAATATTAGTTCTATAAATTCAAAAGTGGTAATTTTAATGTTAAACACAAAAGCTGGAAAATGCAGATTTGCAAACATTATGGACGAAAATCCAACATACATGTCAGAACTTGTCAGAGAATTAAATGTCGATCGTACGACAGTCATTAAACATTTATGTTATATGTTGTTTAAATAAATATCAGTTTTTGAGAAAAAAATCCTCAAAACTAAATCACACTCCTAATATTATTAGGTCGGAATAAACTAAACATAATTTTGTTGGACTCAAAATAATTATATAGGAATCATAAGCATGATGAGCAATGCTGCGAAAAGTTTTGACTTTCTAACAACTAGTTTGAGTGTATAATTATTTGTATAATTATTTGGATGGGTCACACATACAACAGGGTTGTTAGGTTACTTTTCACAATTTGCAATCAAATTTGCAATGAAACAGCTTCTACATGACTGGTAATAAATTGAATTATCGTAGCCTAATTTGTGACAATCCTATAGAAGTTTTATGGCAAATTTACTTGTCGAAAAGCCTAAATTGTGAAAATTAGCCCAATTTGACAACCCTGGGTTAATAAAATTATTTTTAGATTTATATGTATAGTTAAATTTTATATTTAAGATATTTCAGCTAAATCGTTGTGTACAGTTTCGATAAATATTGTTAAGTCGGAATAATCCTTTATATGCAGTATGAATATTTTCCAACTGATAAAGACTCTAATTACCGCACGTATTACGTGGAATTAAGGAATTACGCATACCTCGACTATGCTCGAGATCGTTCAATGGATAGATTTCAAGAGACTGCCGGATTGCGCGCGATCTGTTCGTCGTAACTATCGCTTCGAACAAAGCGGGATACTGGACGATTACTGCGGAATCTATTTTAAATTCGCTTTTAAAGCCGAGAAGAATCCAGGAAGTAGCTTTTCTCCGAGATTTATGACCATCAGAGATCCGAGAAGAATCCACATGCTTTCGCGAATGTCTTTATTGGTAAGATTTTTTTATGGGCATTAAAAAAAAATCTTTTCAGTTCATATCTAATTAGAGCAAATGGTCTTGGAAATCTCGCAAAATTTGATAATCTCACGTTTAGGCGAGTCATTGAATGCATATTTTGTATATCGACCGATATCTCTTTGATGTTATTATTGTAATATTCAATTATTGCAATTCAATATCTAGTATAAACCGTAACAACCTATATGTTACATCTGTAACAATTAAAATAAACTTAATCTAGCATTTAATAGTATTGCACAGCGCATGTTATTTGATTATTCAATAATCAAATATGCAAGCGATTATTTGATAATTAATAATTATATGAATAAGATTGCTTGGTCATTGGTAATTATGACAATAAATATTATTACATGAATTCGTAATTTTAAAAAATAATAAATATTTTTAAAAATAATAAAAATTGTATTCTGTTATAAAAATCCAATTTAACCGCTCAATTTAATATCTAATAAAAAGTAATGATTAATTATTTCGAGTATTAAAAGCACTGAACAACATGTTTTTAATACTCAAAATAATTAGTTAATCACAATCTTTAGTATTAAATTGGCTAATATTAAATTGGACTTTTTATCCTTTAAAATTATAAATTTTAAAACTCTTACAAAATTTGAGTTGTAAAACCCTTACATAAATTTAATACTGGAAGGTAAAAATTAATTATTTGAATATTAAAAGCACCGTTGTTCAGAGCTTTTAATATTCAAAATAAGTAATTAATCACTATTTTCTGATATTAAATTTTTGTAAGAGTTTTACAATGTCAATGTGACGTTTCTGGCAAAGTCTCGTAGCAGGATATTTTTAAATGTGTACTTATGCGTGCAAAAATATTGTTAAGTGATAAAATGTATATTCAACAGGCAAAGACAAAGCGCTCGAGTTTTTATTCCCCGTGCCATTTGATACTCGTAGAAATACTCTGGGTGTGTCTGTGTCACTGATCAGCTTGATGGGCTCTTATATAATACGTATTGGATAAATGATCGATAGCTGTCGAGTGAATCGAGGCCAGGAAGATGCTGCGAATAAAAATGATAGTAAATGTTCCGTAAAACTTCTGATTAGTCATCCCGAAAGCGAACATTCGTACGCACAGGAAGAACATAGAAATACAGGTAATTCACGAAGATAATGCGTTACGTATGTAAGAGAAATGAGGTTGATGTGAAATAAACACGACATTAAAAAAGAGAGAACTCTAATATTTGTTTAACTTTTACTTTACGAGACGATAACTTTTGATCAAATTTTCTAACAGCACGAAAACGAGAAAACGTAATACTTCTTTTCCTTTTTCTTCTTCTTCTTCTTCTTCTACTTCGTCTTGATTGGCAATCTGGTTATCGTCGATTCCAATTTGTGTCTCGCTAAAAAGTATATATCTGTAACTAGAAATGTAAAGTTGTAAAGTAGAGTCGTAAGATATATTTAATATAGTTAAATCTCTCTCTTCGAGTTTTGTAGCATTTTTCGATTTTTAATAGAATCGTGTGGGACATTCGTATTTCTCGTGTTAAAAATTCAGTTTAGATCACCTTTTCTTCCTCGAAATGAAAGAAGGAAAATCAAGCGACATTTTATCTGCTTTATGCGCGACATCAAAATTTCAGCAAAACTGGGCAATCCTATTGTTTTCCACCCCGTTAGATTTCATGAAGAATTGATGGGTCTCCTCTCAGATAAAAGTGGGATGAGTTAGAAGATGGTATTTCACATCGATTTCTGCGAAAGAGAAAAAAGGGGAAAATCTTTTCTAATGAGAAGCTAAGTTAAAACCCCATGTTATTTCAAATATATTACATAATTAAATTATATAATTTCAATGTCTTTAATTGAACAAATTAAATTACAAACTTTTGATAATTTTGATAAATCTGAAATGAAAATGCATATTTTCTCTCGCTGTCGCACGGATAAATTATGTGATTCATCATCTGCAAACGTATAATCCGCTTTTTTCCTCACACCCTTGAAGCCATGTGGAAAAATCAGACGAGAGTCAATTCGCGACAAACATTCGATTCGACGACTCGATTCGATAGTATAGAAACGAACTTGCGACTCGTCGCAAGACCTGCACTTCGTCCGGATCTCTCTAACGTAAGAAAGAAACTTTTTCAACGTTTTCCAGACAGCGGTTAACTTGCTGCTGTGACAGGGTAAGAAACGTCCCCTTTTTATCCCTAGCTCTCCATCGGGGAGCGACAGCGCAAAGCCCCTGCGATTCTTTCCCGATCGATCATGATCGACCCGGAAGTCCTACAGATGAACGGGCATTGCTTTTTGTTTTACCATCATTTTAACACGCTCGTGCAAGCCATAAGGGAGAGAAAGAATGTGTGTTTTTACATGTGTGTGAAAAAGAGCGTTTTATTATACCTTGGGGTAAAATCCCTCGAAGCCATCTAGCATCATGATGCATGTAGGTACATATGGATGTACAATATGAAATTTTTACGTAGATAAAAGTAATTATACGATTACAAAATTAAAAAATTTAATCGGATAATGTATGATTATACATTCTGATAGATAGAAAAAAACGCTTATTATTAATAATGAGTCAATCGATTTTTGAGAAACCAATTTTATCAAGAATTATTATATATATTTAAAATCTTTGATAATTGGACATATTTAATTCAGTATTTAATTATGTAAGTATTAAATTTAGTGTTTAATTATAATAATTTAAATCTTTGTCGACTTTAGAGGGCTAGGGGGTCTATTTTTTAAATCTTCTCAAGATTATTATATAATTATGTTATATAATTTATTATTTTATTGTATTCCTTGCCTCAAAATGACACTGTTCAGAGTCATTATAGTAATTTTTCATTGTTGATTGTAAATTGTAAATTGTAAATTCTAATAGATAAATTTAAATCTGTAAAAAATAAATATATTCCAAATTCTAGTAAAAACTCATTGTTACAGCTTTATAAGTATACAAGAATTTTTTCAAATTTTTATATTGTTTGATACAATATAAAAATCTGCACTGAAATTCGAAGATTACGACTCAAGAATAAAAATTTCACATTACCGACGATTAGGAGAATTAAAAATAATATTCAACTTAATTTCTAAAACTTCCTAATTTACATTTGTAGAATCTAAATCCATTAATATAATCCAAAATATTCAACATTAAATATGTACCAATAAACTTTTTGCTAAGAAAAAAATGTTACACAAATGTAGTTTATATAATATTATTGTAATATATCATTTTACTAGTGTCTTCACTTAGTCAAGTTAAAAGGCTTTTCAAATGTAACACTCCGTGTAGAGTTACGTTTGAAATATCTTTTAGCTCAAAGAGAAAAGACGCGACTGCAGTCAAAATCGTTAGAAGACAGGAGAATAGATACGACGGAGAAAGATCACGAGAATCAGAATGCGCGCATGCTTGGGAATCTTTCTCTCTGAAAGCACACGGGTGGCATTAATAAAGCGGTCGTAAGCGCATAATATACATAAGCTGCCTTCGTCGTTTTCGCTCGCGGTTGCATTTCAAGATTACATCCTCGAGACAACTTCTCAGTGGTGGGATATCCAGGAGGTACAAGATTCATAAGAAATTTCGGCGTGACTTTCTGTGCCGTGCTACCGGTGACCGAAACCCGAGCTTTCTCGTGTCGTAGCTGTTCAAGATTCTGTGACAACGGCGAAAACGAGAACGTTCTAGCACGAGAACGGGGAGGGAATATTCCCTGAGACCACACTTGTGACATCCCGACCTGATGTCGCGACAACGTGAGCTCGCAGATGCGCCGCGATCGCTATTTCATATGCACACGCCTGCTCCAGAATGTGCACTTGTGCAATGTTTTAATAGAACGAACTGAAAACGAACACGTGAAACAATCGAATACATTTTTGCGCCGTGCAAGCTCTTTTCGGAGACGACTTTAAAAATCTTGTCGGTGCAGCGTTTCCAGGGGATTTGTGGAAAAGTACGCTTTCTAATTTTTGGAAATTTCAATTTCCTTGCATTAAAAGAAGAGAACTTTACTTCAAAAGAGGAAATCTCCTCGAGAATCTTACAAATTACGAATTCTAAATCTGAAAGTTAAATCCCTAAAACTCGGAGTTCGCATGTAAGATGCAGATACCGCCGTACATTTGTCTGAAACGTCTATTTCTCTATAACATTCGAATTTGAAGAAACTTTGCCTATATTTGCCCGTCATTGTATAGATGCGGCGAAGGAACATGCTTCTCTGCGACAGACAGGGTGCTGAGCCTCGTTTGTATTCAAGATCCGCGTAGTCTAACCCGAAAAACAAAGCGAATAAGTCAACGGCCATATTTTCTTGAAGCTGAGACATGCTATCGTGACACACGTCTTACACCAAAAAAAGAAATGCGTACTTTCACCAATCGCTCAGAGAAGATTTCAGGTAGATGATGTCGCATAACAGCAACATTAATATATTTATAAAAGCAACATTTTATTTATATATTTATGAAATGCTGTTTTAAATCGCTTTGTCTGTTGAAATACTCGCAACTCTCTTTCATCTACATCAAAATATGTACTTCTGAAAGTCAATAATTCAGTAATATCATCATAATTATGACATAATTCAGATAGTAATATTACATTTATTGAGCCTGTAATGTCTAACTATATCATTACGGGCTCGATAAATTTCGTTCGAATCGACACAACTTTGAGAATAGAAATACATAATAGAATTTTGAGAATAGAACTGTATAAGATGTAGAAATAAAAATGTTAAACTATTGAAACTTGCGCTGACTGCAGACTCTTTTCTACGCGCTACATACTTGAGAAAGAAAAGACATCTCGCACATTCATACACTTTTTCCGCGCATCCATCAGTGTTTCGAAGGACGCTTTTCTTGATAGAAATTGTCAACTGATGGAACGTGACGACGGTAAATGCGATGACGGTGAAATGAATTTGTCAATCGTAATGTGCGTACTCGTAGAATACAATATGAAGCATACACGTATGTAATAGAAAGTACAGGCTTTATTTGAAAGATATTATCATGCTGGATATCGCGAGAGAGTTTCCTCTCCACGATTAAATTTATACTCGACGACAATGCAATAGCTTCCGCGCCCCACGGACTTTGTATACAGCATAGATTTAGTTAAAAAAGTTCAACGGCAGATACTTCCGCGAGCAAACAAAATACAGTGGCTCGCGAAAGTTTATAGATATACTGGCGTCCAAATACTTTCACGAACCACTACATTATTGCGCTGGGACGATATCCCGAAACGAATTGTTGTGCAATCTAAATTCTGCACTGCTCATAAAATAATAAGTCTTCAAAGATACCAGGATTTACGTCGTCCAGGATTATCGTCGTGTTTTTATCCATTGCTAATGCCAACATTTCGTAAACTTTTCCGTTCACTTATCAATGATACTGTATCAGTGCGCTCCTCGCTCTGATGAGCTGAAAGTTCAGTTCGGTTTCGCAAATGTTGGCATTAGCGATAGATAAAAACAAGGAAATTTTGCGATAATCCGAAAATCTTCTGATATCTTTGAAGATAATATCCGTGAAAGTCTAAAAAAAACATTATCAAATAATAATTCTGATAATGTCTATGAAATATTATATTATTTTATGGTTTATAAAGAGGAAAGGCGTTAACAAAGTCAACAACAAAACTTTTACACGAAAACTTTTACAGACAAAAGATAATATAATAAAAAAACTATATATAAAAGAAAAATTTTAAAGAAATAAATCAAATAATTACAATAAAAAGTTCAGAGGAAAACAAATAATATAATAAAATAATATAATATATGTAATATAATAATAAAATATATAATAAATTAT
>Ga0157364_1004541_pt1 | contig 13880 bp, 5 predicted proteins | sample AttsexASBM2_FD_111476 | JGI IMG/M metagenome (GOLD analysis project Ga0157364, IMG submission 111476) | Fungus gardens microbial communities from leaf cutter ant in Ribeirão Preto, State of São Paulo, Brazil - Atta sexdens ASBM2 | ecosystem: Host-associated > Fungi > Mycelium > Unclassified ... | reverse complement strand
CTTTTTATTAAGCTTAGCATCATTATTTATCACGAAAGTTTGAATGCATAGAAGATATCACGGGTTATATATAATAAGAAATATGTAAAAATATGATATGTGATATAAGTATAATAATCTTATTATTTTAAATATAAATTATAAATTGCCTACGAAAACTTCCACGGTTATTAAAATGTGTAAATAATAAATTAAAAACCAATTTTCATTTGACTTCCGCATTAAAGAGGTTCAAATTTAGAATCGAAACGTTACAGTTAATTTTATTGATTATATATTTCTATTGTTTGTGAATTATTATCTTATTATCTCATAAATATATTATTTATGGATTAATAATCGCGAAACTTATAGACTATTTATTTTTGGAGTTACAAATTTCTATTTTTATTTTTATTATATCTTACAATTTTTTAGATTAAATATCTGTAAAAAGAAATGTGCAATGATATTTGGAATATTTTCCTTACTTACAATCTTTTTGATAATCGCGAATGTAAAAATTTTAATAATATAGGATTAAATAATCGTCGAACATCGAAGTCATAGATGGTGATCTCGTGAATTTTATCTGGAAACCATGACGAAAGATTGCTCTTCTTGGCTGGACGAGCTGTAAATCGCATTAGAAGATCTCTGAGACGCGACGGATGCAATTATACGAAAGTTCATTTTATTCCTTCGTCTTTACTGAGGTACGGAATTGGCTTCCTGAGATAATCGTAAAGAAGAAAGAGTCGCGGGAAGAGGAAAGCTGAGCGAGATTCCTCACGAGGACGCAACTCGCTGATGAAAGCAAATCGCCGACCTCTCGATTACGCAATCGTGGATTTAATTGTGAGGGAGGAGACTGCGAAGAGTTACTTTTACCGTTCTCATTCATAATCGACACTCGCGATTTATTCAGTATTGGTATAAGGAATTTTGATACATTATTTATGTTACTATAATACTAGTTGTATAAGTTTAAATATCATTTTTTTTTAAAATAAAGTGTTTATAAATTTTAATCATATTTTAATACTGTGCTATTAATTATCTCGCATGTAATCAAGGATCGGTATAATTTAATATGTTCTATATTGATTGGAAATTATGTATATTTCGACAACAAATGCTCGTTTCGTAAAAGATTAAAGAGTTAAAACAAGGTATATAAGATAATTTATATAATATATATAAGAAGAATATTTAAAAGATTAATGATTTAACGAATTTAAAAAAAAAATTCTCTATCATAATTCCTCAATAATTTCTGACAAGTAATATAAAAACGAAATATAAATTGGTATATTTTAATCAATTTATGGATATCATTCAAATCAAATTATTTTTACTTGTTTCCATTTCATTTAACGATTAATGAGTATAAATTTTCAAATAGAAAATTATTTTAGTTTTTGATTTTCGATATATGATTAATTATTGCATCATTGCTTTACTTTACATTAGAGAGAAATGACAACAAATAATTAAAATGATTAAAATGATCAAAAATTTACATATTTAGCGGAATAATTTTTAAAAAGCCCATTTTATAAATATTTTGTTTCAATTAATTATTATATTTTTATATGTATAAATATATCAAATATTATTTCTGTATTACTTCGACTCTGTTACATCTTTCATATTTTCGTTTTTGTAATATATAATAAAATAATAAAATCAATACTAATAATGTCAAGATAAAAATAAAATTTGAGATGTTTTCAAAAGATTTGAAAAAAAGCTCGATTAATAATTTGCAAGAAGTAAATCAAAATAACATCTTAATTTCGTAATTCAAAATAACATCTCAATTTGATTATAATTACAATTTGTTATTTTTTATTTGCGATTTTATTAACATTCCTGTAAAATATTATAGCTGAGATCATAATTATATTCCAAATTCTCAGAAATGAAGAAACATGAGAAATCTCGAGAAACATGTTGATACTTGAAAATAACCCGGAAGGGTCAGGGAAAATTTTGCAAATTCCTGAGCGTTCCTCGAGGTCCATCGCAGATAGGAGCGAGGATCCTCGCGAATCTCGCCAACTACCCAATCGTCTAATTCCACGATGTAATCGCAACGCATGCGCGCGTTTGTGTCTCCCTACTCTCTCCCTTCTCTCTTCCTCTTCTGGAAGCGCTCCGAAGTGACCAGGTCTCGTTCCGGACTCCGGTTTCGGCTCAGTGTCTCGGCGCGTTTCGTATCGCGTGCGTCGCGTTCGCCGCGTCTCTCCCCGAGGACGATGCAGAAGCGGAAGGCACCGAAGATGATGTCGAGGGCGACGATCGTTCGCAGAGAAAACGCAGAAGCTTCCCGGTCACTTTGGCGGTCCACCTCGTTTCGAGCTTACCGTAAATTCAGTGAGCCACCTTTTTCTTTCGAAAATAAGCCGAGGTGATCGTCAATTTTCCCTAATGGTTGAATAAGTAAGTTGTTTTAAATTGTTGTAAAATATAATCAGTCGAGCATTTATTTGCCAAAACTCGTTTCACGTTAATCAATTGTACTTTCCGAATATGTAAATCATATGTTTCTCGCATTATTATGTCTATATATAATAATAGATACAGTACACATATATACTAAACTTGTGCAACATGTTTAACATGAAAAGCAATTCTGGTTTTTCATGAAAGATTATTGAATTTTAACGATATTATCTTGTTAAATAAAAGGAATTGCATTAAGAAGCATTGAATGGATTAGGAATATTCTCATAATTCTCTAAACTTTTATGCAAAAAAATCGGAGAATTAAAGGCACACACATGTAATTATCATTAATCACATTTAAATATTTTATGACGTATTTAAAGAGTAAAAATTACCTCTCTCTTTCTTTCTCTGTCTCCGTACAATAGTTTAGCTTATTTGGGAAGAAGAAATTAGTCGTAAGATTACTTACACAATGTACGCGCGCATTGCGTTATTCTGACTAATGTAATCCTGGCTATAAATCCAATTTGAGAGATTTACAATGTGGGATCGGCGAGAACCGTTTCTCGGCGATAAGTTATCTATTCTAATGAGAATAATCCTGTGCTGACTCTCGCAAGGCGTCTCGAAACAACGACAGCGAAATAACGCCGCGACTCATCGCGCGATTCGTCTTCTCGCTTCTTTTTAATGGTCATGAAATATTATTATTCATCGCTTTAGCAACGTGGTCACGCCTGACGCTGCCATGCATACCGACGACGGTTCTGCACACGAGCAGCAACTCGGTTCACCTTTTACGACCACCCTAGCTTAAATTCGATCATGGTGGTCTTTTAGAGGTTTTAAAACGAACTAACAAATGCCCATAAATATAAAATTCTAGTCGGAGTTAATAATGTTTGATGATAAGCGAAAAATGCCTAGCTGAAATTGCGATTGAAGTCCATATTTGTAATGCAATTTTTCCACGAGCGATTTCTGTTTTTTAAAATTAAAATGCAATATACTTCGAATACGATAGCCATTTACAAAACAAATTGAATGTACACATGCACTTTATTAAATTTATGAAGAAAATTGTTTTGCTGAAATTTAAATGTATTATGATTTTGCAAAAATATAATTCGAAATTTGAATGTCTGTATATACAATGATATATAAAAGGTTATCGCTCGAAATTTTCCCCTCAAAATAAAGAATGAAATAATTACTAATAATTCTAAAATTCTTAAATAACCTTTTTCGAAATTTAAATCGATACTAAAATTAATTTAAAGATTATTAACAAGCTAAATCAAATATAAAGATTAAGATTTTATAAAAAGATCGTAAAAATCTTTCAAAGATCAACGGAAATAAATACAAGTAAAAATTAATTGTAAGATCAAAAGTTCCTTTATATTTTATATAGCATAATTTTTTGTAAATTGCTTAAATATATTCCAAATGAAGGATCTATAATTTCGAAACCATCGGCTAATAGATCGAATTTTTATTGTTCCTCGAGCAATTGCAGAATTTCCGTGTGATCGAAAGCACTTTCGTGAGAAATAAGTTAGAAGCGTCTAGTTTCCGGAAATGTTTCGCGAAACATATTTCCTTGATTTTTCCTTTTTCTTTTCAACTCTCTCTTTGTGAGAGTCAATGGTCCACTTGACGGTGATTCATCGCCATTCTTTTGTATTACTCTTTGACAGAAAGGAAGATAAGAAGAAACAAAGGGAGAAAGAGCAAAATGAGAGAATCGCATTGACAGGAAGTTACGCGAATTCCCGACGAAAATTCCGGCTTTAGGATCCTTCGGTAGTTTCCCGGAAGAATCGCGAAGATGTCAAGGAAAAGAAAATAAGTAAATAACGTCGCGGTCTTCTTGATGGCAGGATTGACACTTTACTGTTATAGCAATTGTACGTGTGGGAAACAGATAATGTCTATCCATCTCTTTGTAATAACGGGATATAATACGGAAATAAGTTTAAAGTAAGAATCACTTAATAATATATATTTATAATAATGTATATTTGTTAAAGTGATGGAAATTAACCAGAATGAATGAATCGTTGATGACGTATATATAGAATATTTTAAAATTCACATCCGTGAAATATAAGATGTGATACTTTATGCTAAAACAAACTTTTTCCTTTAACAAAATCCGATAAATAATTTTTGTGTTTATTTGTTAACTTCAATCTGCTCTCCTGCAAAAAACTATAACTTACTGGAGGCAATTTTAGTAAAGAAAAAAGTTGTTTTTTATGCTAAAACGGACAACTTTTTCCTATAGTAAAATTACATTTGATAAATAATTTTTGCGTTTACTCATATAACTTCAACCTGCTCTCCTACAAAAACTACTTGTCAGATGTAATTTTGTAAAAGGAAAATGTTGTTTCTTTTAACATGAAGTATGACATCTTGTATTTCGCGGGCGCGAATTTTGAAACATCCTGTATAATAACATATATATATATATATATATATATATATATATATATATATAGAGAGCTCATTTGCTATATAGCAACGATATAACTAAAAAAATTATCATTTTGAAGTTGCAGACAAAAAACGGAAACATAAAAAAAGAAACATAAAAAAGAAAGAACATAATTTAAAAACATACGTTTATTTGTCTACAATTAGATATTACAATATAATAAAATTTTATTTTAATTCTTTATCACACACAATGATTTTCCGTTTTTTTACTACACATGATGGATCATTCATATCTCAAATTAATTTTCATTATTTTAACAAATATACAAAAATTATTAAGTGATTCTTATGTATGGTTTATAATATCTTTAGAAATTATTTTTAAAGTTGTGTATTTTTTTTAAGTATAAAAATTATAATTAATTATTTGATGAGTGCTAGTTCTTTGAAGAAAAGAAATCTACAGGATACGAACGAGAGTTAAAATTAATGAAAATTTTAATTCACAATATTCCAATTTACTTTGTGAAAAACTTTATTTTTTAAGTATTATTGTTATAGTAAATGAGCGACATGTATTTTAGAGACAATTACATTACTCATTCACATATAGTAACGATTACACAGGCCCCACAAAAAAGTATCCTGTGCTGGGGTGACGACTCAGCTATTCTTATGTATTTTGAGTCGCTGAATACGAATCTGACATAAAAATAGGATCATTCTGGATCATAAATTTTCAATTTAGCAAAAAGGATCTATTTTTCCGATTTTTGACCCATTTTTTCGGTCTAGATTGAAAACTTGCCCTGAATGATCCTATTTTTATGTCAGATTCGTATTCAGCGACTCAAAATACATAAGAATAGCTGGGTCTTCACTTCAGCACTTTTTTTTTGTGGGTCTGTGTTATCATAATTATTCAAGTTTTTAATTTTCAAAAATAAAAAAGACAAATTTTTATCTTTACGTATTCTTTTCGTTATATGTTTGCGTTTTTTCGTTATTTAAGGTCGTTGTTTAAGGTCTTTTCGTTGAATACGAGATAAGCCTAAAATATAATCGTTATTCATACGCAAATATTTTACAAGTATGTATAATAGTTCCCAATAGAAAGACGTCATTCATATCTATATATTAATGTGACATCCATATATTAATAGTTTTTACGAACAAGATCTTTGTTTCCATGAAAGCAATATTATCGTCAGATTTGCATTTCCGTTTCCATATTAGCGACAGTTTTCTTATCGCATGAATTTTCAATCTTGTTTTTCTATGCGTCAGCCATTGAATGTAATCGCGTGACAAAGTGTTCTCTTGTAAATGGAATTTTTTGAAAGAATGCCACTTTTCTATACGGAAAATACTATTGGGATTGCATTTACTACTGCGAAAAAGCAATATTTTTCTGCACAAGAACTCCAATATAACATGATTTATTGTGCGAGATATATTACATTTATGTTATAAAACATAAAATTGTTGTTACTATAATTATTATATTATAATATATAATACATATTGATATATTAAAATAAATCATAGATATATATATTTTTGAATACACATCACAATCAATATATAGAGCATATAAGTAGAATTTTATTCTAAAATGTAAAGCGTCTTATAGGTCGTCTAAATCAGACTTTAATCGAAAATGCAAAAGAGAATGAGAATTATCGATTATTTCATTTATACAGGCAACGAGTCTTTCATCTTGATTTCTCGAGTCAACGCGACTCGCAAACATATAATGGCGCCATGTTGTAAAAGCAACTATCATAAACTACACGAAGACATCCCATTTTACAATGCGCCGAGATTGCGGCGTTGTAATATTTGCCGTTGTTAGAATTTGTCCTGTAACTTTCGTTACTTTTCGTGTCGCGAGAGACGAGTAGACCGGAAAAACCGCGTTCTCCTCCGGAAAGCGTCCCAACGAAATCCTCTGGGATCTTTTCGAAGGAATAGTCTCGTTATTGTTAGTACATTTACATCATGATGGAAAGTTTGCATCGTGAAATAGAATGCTCGTCTCGCGTCGTTTTATCATGTTCGTAAAGATCTCGTTTCATTCCGCAATAACTGACAAAATCATTAACCATTTCACTGGAAACTAGAAAATAAGATAATATTTTTTATATAATATTTTTCACTTGATTTAACAAAGAAGATTAATTGAACGAAGTGATTTGAAATATTTTTATTTAATAAATTAAAATTGTGAAATTTGTATCTATTTTCACATTATAGAAATAATCTCTCCTATAATAATATTATATATTATATAATAATTCTCTACTTTTAAATTATAGACGTTTGCCAACTTTCTTTTCATTGCTTAAAAATTATAATTTCCATGACTTTGAACTCTTTGTAATTATTTCGATTATTGGCAAATGTGTGACCAAAGTGCGAAAGGAAACGTTCAGCACAAGGTAATTAATGTGTCATTAATATGGATTTACAGTCTGCATTTTATTTTATTCGTTTTGTCGATTACTTGCTAATGCTGCATAACATATATTGTCTTATCACAAATGTATAAATTTTAATATCACGAGTTGGTAACGTATTTCACGTGGAGATCTTGTAATAAAGTTTCACCTCGAGCAATTTCAAAAATGTCAAAACAAGAGTGAGAAAAAAGGATATATTGTTTCTTTTTATACATGCTGTCTATTCTAACTCTTATATTACTATATCTTACTCATTCCAACTTACTGAAGTTGACAAAAACAATGAATCAATCAAAAGTTTGTCATCTCGTAACGCCTCTATTATAGAATCTCTAATTTTATAAAAAGAAGAATTAATCTCGGAGCGATTTATGAGGAGTTTTATCAGTAAAAAAAGTGGGATTTATTGCATCATAATTTTTCATATATTTTCTTTCCTAATGCTTCAATGTTTGCGAAAAAGTATTGTTATACAAATTATTATTTATTCACACTCAGTATTGTATTATGTGCGTAGTATATAGTTCTTTCTTTTTCCTGATCTGATCTTATCTTTATTAAGATATAAAGACGTTTGTGAATACGTTGTTAAGCTTAATAACGACTTAATAATGGGACACCTAAATAATACTGAACGCCTTTCGAGTGTTCAGTGCAAACGTCGCAGCGGCTGTTTGTGCGCGCGGGCGTATTTGCGGAGATAGTGGTTATCTCCGTCAAATACGCCTCCGCAATATCTTGCTCTTCCAGAGTGGGGGAGTAATTACGATCGATGCGCGAATTAGCAGGGGCTTGCATAACGAATTCCGCGAGAATGATCGTTAGACTCGAAGATATTCGCGAGGGATATCCGCGGAGATTCGAAGGGAGAAAGAGAAAGATGTAAACTTTCTCCCTAATATAAATCAAGAAAGGTTCATTTTTATCCTTTCTGAATCTTTGAGCTGTCCGAATAATTAATTTAAATTTAATATGAATTATACGGTAGATATATTTTAAAAAAAAACTTAATTGACGCCATTGGCGCACATATAACGAATCACGTTTTAGCAAAAATTATTTCTTTTAATGTTTTATGTACTAATCGTGTGGTATGTCTTAATATCTTATGCTTCATGGCAAATTTCGATCGCGTTGAAAATTTTGCGCGCGAACGAAGGGTGGGAATTTTTATCGGCGAACGCGGAAATCAGATTCAGAAGTAGAAATTCCATTAAAATTCGTATTTGCTCTCGGATATCGCTGACGAACGGATACTCCGGTTCTCTTCGGCTTGGTAATTTTACAAAGCAGACAAGCATTGACGGGAAATGATATCATCAGAGCGAATTCTTAGAGATCATCTATTGTCGAAAAGAGAGAGGGGAGGAAGGAAGGAAAAAGAAGAGAGAGAGAGAGAGAGAGAGAGAGAGAGAGAGAGAGAAATTGTATTTTGTTACCAGAGGTTATTATTCTATGTATATAAACAAGTATGAAGACCGAGTTTTAGGGGTCAAAATGTTATCTTAGGTTAAATTACAGTGAATTTATGAAATTGCATACGGAATGAATGTTTGATATAAAATTAACGTTTAACCCAGGCAAATAAGATATGTTTAAATGAAACTATTTTAATTAATATAAAGTTAGTATTTTTTTTAGTTTAGAAAATTGGTTTTGGTAATAGTTTAAGTAAAGATATCTAAAATAGATATTTTTACATTTCAACGGAAATTTTTTACACTCTCCTTTTCTTTTAAGATATTTTATAAGATAAATATAATCTAAATCTTATATTTATTTATATAATCATATTTTATTCAAATAAAATCTTTTTAAATAAAAATTAATGCTCGAATATGTTCGAATTTGAAAGCCTCACAGTTATACTTAATAATTTTCCGAGAATTTATGTATTCGTCTTTCATCTTCGAACACTTTGTCGCATCGTGCTGGCATTTGTCCAGAACCGTTCAATGTCCGTTTGACAATCTCGTTCTCAGCATTGACATTTTTTTTTCGCTTCGCTGCGAAAGAAGCTCCTTTCGATCGCAAAGGAGTGTGCAACCTCAGGATTCCGTCGCAATTCTTTGCAGTTGAATGAAGCACTTGAAATCCACAAAGCTCTCTTATTGGTATCGATTGATGGGGAGAATAATTTTGTATTTCTTAGACCGCTGTTATATAAGGCTGTTATATATCACAATAGACATTTTTATGATGATTCTATCTTAGAATTAATTCTTTCTTAAAAAATATTTTCAATTTTTGAAATAATTTCTGATATATTATTTGATAAAATTAAGATGCAAAAAATGCAATCTTAAAAAATAGTATATTTAAAATTGAATAATATGTGAATTAAATTTGATTATATTATTATTATTTATAATTATTTTTATGTTTGTATATCATTCATATTTTCTATAGGCTATCTAAAATAAATTAGATCAAAGTCTTGTTGATAATTGCGTTGGTGAATAACTAAGCCAACTAAGCCATTGTTCTAATTTAATATTTAATATTTACAGCCTGTTAATCTATTTCACGTTTACTTACTTCAAGCCTATTAAAACATTCTGCACTCCACCGGTTGCGCCAAGTATCATATTGCCTTGTAAGGTAGAAATTTTTTAATAATGCCATTATTAAAATCAGTTGTAAATGAGAAGTGGAATTATATTAGTTATCTGATGGCTCAAACAAATTAGAAATCGATTGCTCTGAGAGGGACGTAATACGATGTCTGTAATACGAACGGCGCAAACAAAATCATGGCAAACAAATTACGTTTAATCATTTGAAGACTCATTGACAATTATACCTTTAAGCAAAATTGACTTTTATCGATATCGATATTACATCTATATTACAAATTAAACATTAAGTACTAATATTAATTTATTTCCAATTATTTTTTTACTTTTTTCGTTGCAATATTATTGTAATTTATTATGCTACATTAATTTATCACTAATTATTTTATTTAGAGCTTTATTATTTTATTTAGCTCTTTTCGAAATTCTAAGTCAGTGCTGTTTTCATCAATTTTTTTTATTTAATTAAAAACAAGAAGAAAAGAAATATTTTTAAAATTTTATTTCATATTTCTGCTTTGTTCGAATTATATAATATTATAATAGGTCATGCAACATTCTGTTGTTTGCAGCATCGGCTAATTCCGCGCTGTCAACGTCATCAGTATTTTTAATGTCATAATATGCACGCGTTGGTTTTTTCCTCAGGAAAACACGACAGATAATTTTCGTGATGTTCAACCGAACTCGGTTAAACGATTAGCTCTGCTCGCAAAAAATAGAAACTTCCGTTTTCTGCCGTCATCAGTTCTCTTTTTCTCGTTAAGGAACGACCCCATTAAAATTCGATATATGCTTAAACTTGCAACTTTGAAAAGACCGAGATCGTTTAAATTGACTAATCGTGTCACATAACGATTCGGCACGTGCTCGCTAAGTTTAGTTTAGTTCCAAAAAAAAAATATTTAATAACATTAGCTGTACTAATTAAATTTTAATAGAATAACAATTTACGTGCCACAAAAAATTTATTTTTTAATATGTAACTATGTAACTATATTTATAATATTTATAATACATTGCAATTACATTAAAATATTTTTATATATTCTTATATTTTTTGTTTTTATATTTGCGTGTTTTATTGTCGACTGCTGGGTAATTTAATTGACTCGAACATATTAAACTTATTAGTTTGCTAATGTTTGTTAAGGTTTTTTTTTCGAGTCAGTCGTTTTTTCCTCTTTTTTTTTGTTTTGTTATGAAACAAAACATGGGCGCGAATATTAATGTGTTATGCGCGTCCGCGGCATAATAATAATTTTACGTAGCGCGTTAACTGTTTTATTAAGGCAATTGCCAGAAATATCCGGAAATGACTGGTTTCCATTTTCTCATTTATTCACATTATCACTAAAGAGAGTCCTTTTGAAAAAGCAAGTCGTCGTTATTTAATAATTACTGAATAAATAGATGGTTCTATTTTAATCATTTTAATATTACATTATTTACGAAATTTATTGTATCATTAATTATTTCTTGCAAAAAATTCGATTTATATTTTAATATTTTCATTAATTTTTACTATTAAAAATTTAATTTAAATTTAAATATTTTTTATTCATAATAACTATATATGTTATATATAATGTATAATAATGACGGTTAATAACTTATTTTAGAAATTTATACAAAAATTTTTTTCTGGAAAACTGTTAGTCGAAGCTTATTTTTAACAAAAATTGGAGTTCTTTCTTTAAAAAAAAAAATTATAAAATATATATTGACAACAAAAGATCTTTATGAATAAAATTACAATTATTTTGAGTTACGCAACGCAAAATATATATAAAATTTCACATACAGCAACATCTTAAATTTAATTAGTATTATAGAATGATGCATATCTACATGATGCTTTAAAATTTCCAGCATCTTAGGCATATTTTTTTCACATCTCTCTCCGCAAGGTTCATAACAATTAGTGTACGGTTATTCATTGGTATATATCGTCGGTCATGTAATCGTTATCCCAGTGGTGGCGTCGAAATGACAACTCGCACGAAATGGCACGAGCGTACGAGAAACGGAGCTCTCGAGACGCCGTCGTGCGTGAGGGATGAGGGATGAGGAATGCTCTGGGATTTACCGTTTTCCTCTTCCGAACCGAGATTCCATCTTGGACGTTTTCCGCATACATTCCTTCACAGTGAGGCTTCTACGTGTCGAATTTAATGTGTTAATATCGAAAATTGTGATATTGATGTGCAGCTGACGTGGTCGAAATGTTTGACGAAAGAGCAAAAAAGTGGGAAAATAATACATTTTTTAAAATCCATCTTAAACCATATTCGCAAAAAGTAGTTCTAAATTTAGGGAGAAAAATACTTTTCTCAATATATCAAGAATTATTTTAGATTTATATTTTTGGATTCTGGCATTTTTCTTTTACCACTTATTATTTGTGATTTATAAATTATGCTAATATTAACTTATTCTTGAATTATTGATTTATTCTTTAATTATTGATTTTTATTAGATTTAATTATTTCTGTTATAATTTCTTTGGATCCTTTATTCTTAATTTGTAAATATACAAAATTATTTTTTATTAGAAATTATTTTGAATTATAGAAATTTTTCCGTTTTATTTTTATTAAAAAATTATTTTAAATTTGAACTTTATAAATTTATTATTTACAGAAGATATATTTCCGTTAGAACTGTATAGTAAATCATGATGTTTGATCTCTTATATTTTTTCGGCGTCAAATCCGAAAACTATTGATACGATTTCTCCTGTAGCAAATGATGTAACCTAATCACGCAACCTTATCACACACAGCGTGAACTATCGTAATATAATGAGAGAGAGAAAGAGAGAGAGAAAGAGAGAGAGAGAGAGAGAGAGAGAGAGAGAGAGAGAGAAAGAAAAGAGGTGTCTCGTTGCGGGCGGACGACCTAATTACTTGAAAGCCTACGGGAAAGCACGAAGGATCGTCTGCCACCGAGGGCTTTTAATTTAATTTAGTCGTTAGTTATTGCGCATCTTCGAGACACACGGCTGCGGTCACCCCCGTCACTCTTCAACTTGCAAGCTTGCTGCATTCTCGTTGCATCCTTCGGTCTTTTCCCCATCTTCCTCGCGTCGCGTGAATCCGTTTTCGACGATGTCGACGTCGTCATCATCGCCACTCGTGTACCCATCAATTTGGGCGTTGCCCTTACACGCTTTCAGAGTTTAAAGCGAGAACCGTTCGTCCATTAAGCTTCGTGTTGCCGTTGCCGCTCTTTGTGAGACTCTCGATTCAATTATGTATGTCGAATAGTGATACGTGCAGGTGCGTAATAACATTTTCGCATCGCTATCGCGAAAAAGCTCATTTTAGTTTGGGAACTTACCTTTGAATGAGATTTTTTTAGACTTTGATCGAATTATTTCGATGAAATGACGCGCGACGTTAAGAAAAATTAAATTTCTTACTTAATTTTTCTTTTACTTTATAGAGCTTTTTTGTTCGTGTAGAAAAATGGAGAACTTATATGTTACATTTTTAAGAGGTAATAATTTTTTAATGGTAAAATTTTTTTTATTGTTATGTTTCTTTAAATATATAAATCTTTTTTTTATTTTCTTGGGTAATAATAATAAATGAAAATTATATATTTAAGATGATATAAATTTAAAATCTTTTTCCATGTTTATAAAATAAATATTTGTAGTATCTTCTTTGTATATACATTTCTCATTTGTAAACATTGAAAAGTTACGTTATACACTATTGTATATATTATAATTTAAAGGCATCAGAAGTAATTTCTTTTTCTTTTGTATTTAGTACTTAAATATTTCTATTAAAAAATATGTATATAAAATTCTCGATACGGAGATTCTCATTACGATGTTTAAACGTTTTTTCATTATCTGATTAACTTATAATTTAAGACTTAATTTCACTTAACTTAATGATTAAAAATGATGTTTTTCTAGCATGATTAATCACTAAATTAATGGTTTTATGAT
>Ga0157364_1004540_pt1 | contig 13882 bp, 9 predicted proteins | sample AttsexASBM2_FD_111476 | JGI IMG/M metagenome (GOLD analysis project Ga0157364, IMG submission 111476) | Fungus gardens microbial communities from leaf cutter ant in Ribeirão Preto, State of São Paulo, Brazil - Atta sexdens ASBM2 | ecosystem: Host-associated > Fungi > Mycelium > Unclassified ... | reverse complement strand
TCCACCATCGAGGTCTCATAACATTCAATTTAAATGGTTCTTCTCGAGGCAAATCTCTTGGGCTATTAATGATATCAGGCTTTCTTGGAGGTGCAACAGCCACAGTCATTGGTGGTGTGTGTACTCGCTAAGTATCATCGAAAGTCCCTGTCTGATATATGTATAAGGATATGCTTTTTACCACTGGTCGGGCATAAAAAACATCGTCGATGCTGCTCGGCATCCTGTTGAGTTTCTCAAATGGTATCGGTCACATCGAGAGGTTCCAGTAGCAGCAGGAGAAAATGCACGACCCGAAACTAATGCACAAATATTCGCAGCCCTTCGCTCGTTAGCCAAAACCTATGTTGCTCCACTACCTGGCGCAGGTATTCTGGTCGATATAGCCTTCAACGAAATCGATCGGACTGTTGGTACCCTCAAGGATGAAGTTGTTGTTTCTATCCTGAAATCTGCATATAGTGAAGTGCAAACAGCTGTGAAGACACGAGGAGAGGATGCAAAAAAGACCGCGTGGGATATTGTGACGATTCTACGCAATAGGTTGGGTCAAGTTCAGGTTTCTGCACTAGGTCAAGATAGAATTGGGCCTATCTTTGAACGCCTTCCTGGTTTCTTTGAGCATGCATCTCGTCATATCTCTGACGCTCATCAATCTCTCTCGCCGGTCTTTCAAAAGGGGTTGGAAAAGGTAAAAATTTAGACCTTTCTGTACCTCATTGCCTATCCTGAGTTGAGCAAACAGGGAAAGAGTGTTCTGTCTGGAGTGTCTAGAAGGCTGAAATCGACGCTTTCACTAGAGCAAGCTGAACCATCTGCATCCATCGAGCCCACCAAAACTGACACAGAGACACAAGATGGGGAACCAGCGGAAGAGCGCTGAAGTATGTCCTGTCTTTTGATTCCAAGCTACTACTATTTCTGGCGTGACTCGCCCATGGATATACCCCAACTGCTCTCAGTGATAATCCCAATGTCTTTGATTGTGAGCTGCTTCCTGGACATCGTTCCAATGTCAAGGGATTGTGTATTGTACCCGGATTGATGCAGTCTTTGGCAGCCCCACTAAGCCCTGTGGAGCCCTGTAGACGTCTTTCGACCTGTCTGAGAATGTCAAACTGTTCACCAGGGGTGCCATTTCTACAAGGCCTGAATCTCCTTTGTGAGGTGTCTGTGATTCAATTGTGAGTGAAGCGCCAGGTCTCTTTACTGTTAGTAGAAAAATTTAAGAAAGAGAATGAAAAAGTTAAGGAGAGTACAATAGAGAAAACAAAAACTATTAAATTTAGAAGTAAAGGAGTTTAGAAAGAGTGAGTTACTGGAAAAGTATATAGTGAAGAAATTGTTTAGATAAGATGATGGAAAATTCAAGGATGAATTTTTGAAGAAGTTAGAAAGAAGTTGGACAAGATAGAAAGAGAGGCAGATTTCTCTGGAGGTAGAATCTTAAGGAGAGATACTAGACAATATATGGAAAATTCACAGAATACCAAAGAAAATTCTGAACAATAGAGAATCTCATTTTGTCTTACAATTCATAGAAGACTTATGCAAGGTACTGGAAACAAGAAGAAAAAAGAATACTGTCAATATTATACTATCATGATACTTTTTTATTTTTTTATCATTAACAATTTATTACATGGAACATGATAACAGTCTATACTTATAGAAGAAATTATATATGAAGTATTATATACTCTAACCTTTTTATATAGCTATCCAACACAAAAGACTACTAAGAAATTAAACTTGTAACTTCAAGTAGATTTGAGATAGGTGTGATATACATAAATAGGGAGCTCTTCCACTATATTATCTCTTTCTTTCTCATAATACTCTTTGAACCTTTATATTTTATTTTATTTTATTTTTATTTTTCTTAATTTAATTTTTCTTTGATCAATAAAGAGGTATGTAACCACAAGATTTATTTATTGCTTCTTTCTTTCATACTACCATCTTATATAGTAGTACTTAATAGAAAAATTGTAAATATAAATTCTTTCTTTAACATTTTAGCTATGTCTCACTTAATAGAAGTTAATATCTCCTCTGAAAACATTAATATGAATGAGCCCTAACTCTTCAAGAAATCCATCAGCTTATTTTGATCTTTCATCTGTCATATACATGGATAGAATGGAGGTTTAAAATAATGATCTTTCCTAGACTAATTAAACTAAACAAGAAATACTTTATCTATCTTACACATCTCCCAAGAAAAGGATATCTAATATCTAAAATAAGACTAATAGTTCAAAGGATATACCTTTCTTATATATAGAAGTAGCAAATAATTGTAATTAAAGTTTGAATTAGCCTTGCAGACTAGAATTATTATTTATCTCTTATATGATATTACAACTAGCCAATCCAGACTTATGGGATGACCAATCACACCTAACTTTCTTATTTGATACTATAGAAACTATTAGCAATAACTTAAATAATATTAAAATCTCTCTTCATTAAATTGTGAATTTTATTAAAAATAGAAATCTAAAGAATAATAGAAAAAAAGACATTTTTAGTCTTATAGGCTTTAGTCAAGTGGCTTGAACTTTTATTTCATTTATCTATAAAGATGGTTAGAGTACTTTAAAGATAAATGATATTAATATATCATTCTATTAGAAATTGTTTTTAAAATTTGATAATAAAGTACTATTTTCCAAATCTAGAAAAATTTCCAAGAAAATTCCAATGACAAATTCTATTAAATTTTCTAATCTTTCCCCTTCTCCAGTTTCTTCAAAACTATCTAAAAAAGAGCTTAGTAAATCAAAGTATTATAGAAAAAATCAAAAAAATCTCAAAACCAATTTGACAAAAAGAAAAGATATTCTTATGCTCAAGTGTCATTTAGTAGTATTAAGAAAATTCTTAAACTGAAGGATAACTTTCCCAATCTATTATTTAAAAAGATTGAAGATATTTATAGGACTATTAATGATATAGGTAAAATGAAGCCTTACATTAATATAACTACCATAGATTTTTCATACAAGCAAATTATCATTTTTATAGAGAATTATAACATCAACAAGTTCATAAAAACTTCAGGCAAATATATAGCCAACTTTAGCTATTCTCTTAAAGGTATCAAATCAGATACTATTATTAACTTTATCTGTAGTAACTATTAAGGACTGCTTCTCCTTCTGATCTCAATATGATCAAAAATATATCAAGAATACTAATACTGTAAATTCAAATAATGTTTAATCTGTTCATTTTCCATAATCCAAGTCATACCTAAAATTTTTAGATATCCCATATCTTATTAAGAGAACTAATACATCAATTGATTCTAGTATTATAAAGGTAATCATCAAAAAATATATCTTCAATAACATTTGTATTACTTTAAAACTATGTATTATCAAAATGTTTCTAAAATCAGATATGGCTATATTGTAGATCAATATATAAGATTTACAAAGTAGTACTTTAGCCAAGACTTTGATTAATTGTTGCTTTAATATAAGAAGTTATATCATCACCATATAAAGTACAAATATAAACTATAGCATCTTTTAATACAAGAATTACTGGAAGTGAGAACATACTACATTCATCTGTTATATTTAAGAATTATAATGTATTAAATGTAATAGACCTCATAAGATCAAACATCACTACTATTTTACTTGGTGTTATAAAGCAAACTTTAAGACTAACCCTCTATATCTTGAAACTAAACAAGATAAACTATGCTCTCATATGTTCAAATATCTAAACTATAAAAATAATTATCAAGTGAATTCTAACTCATGTCCATTCTAAAGGTATTACTTCAATAAGAAATAATATGCCAAAAAGTATCAAGAACTTTAGAAATCTAGAAACAAGTCAATTTGTTTAGCTGTGAGTAGTATTTAAGAGGACAGAACTTTCATGAACACCATTCTAGAATCTTACATAGATTTTAACATTTTTTTAATTCAAGAACCCCTTGGTCTTTCATTTGTTCTATATCAAGTTTTTTAAATTAAAAAGGAGATAGTTTAGTAAATGCTCTGAATTATTCTGACTAGATTATTTTCTTTAGACCTACAAATAACAACAATGATTATTTCTGTATTATTTTATATATCAATACATATCTCTCTTACTTGCACTTCTCTTTATATTTAATCACAAAGATATTAATTGCTTTTCTTTTTCAATAACACTAATATTTTCTTTATGCTCAATGTATATTCAGATGATCACATGCTTCTTTTCTCCTACTACCATCTTGAGTAGTTAGCACTCATAGGAAATAATAGTGATTTAACATCTTTCTCTACTCTGAGTGAGTTAATCATAAAATTAAAACATATCCTCAGTGCAAAAATACTGGTGGAAGTTAAGGAAATAGAAAGTTTTTTCATGAAAACCAAGCTTCAAGAGTCTAGGGATGAATCGTCGATGAATTGGAGCGAAGACATACCTGAAGTTCAGTCTTTACCTACATCTTATGTCTCTCTAGCAGGAGAAAACATGTTATCACCTCATGCTCTATTACATAATAGAGATATGAGAGGGAAGAGAAGGGCAGAGCTAATTGATTTTGGCTCTTCATTATTAAACTATGGTAGAAAACAGCCTTTAATACTGAGTTCTTAGGATGGAGTTCATCATATATTATCTATTTTCAGAATAGATAAAACATCCAAGATAGATGCCATCAATATGGCTTAGTCAATTTCAAGAATTATTGATTACATCAAAAGTAGTCCAGCAGACAAGAAGTTGTCTATTAAGGATTTCGAACAAGTTACAAAGGGCTTTTGGAGCCTCATCACAGCCATTTACTCCTCTAGGTGGGATCTTCTACCTGTTGAGAATGGTAAGACCTTTCATGATCTTGTAAGTGAGAGAATTCTAAACAGCTATGTGAAATGTAGCTTGTTAAACCAACCTAAGGCAAAGAAGCCATTGCCTTCTATGCCTACCACTGCTATGAATTCAAACATTCCTGTAGCTCTTCCTCCTAGCAAAATGACTGGACCAAATGAGAAGAAGGCTCCAAAGCCTATAATTACAAAGAAGTCTTATGCACAGGCTTTTAAAGCAAATATCTCATCAAGCATTGAAGATGTTATTTGGATGAAGGAAGTGTTTCCTACTTTATCAGCTAATGAAGTTGGAAAGATATTGAAAGCAAAGAACAGTGGTAGGGGTACGAAGAAACCCAAGATTAACATGACAACTAGAGAGCAATCAAGGAGAGAGGTCATAATCTCTGTAACCAAAGCTAATGCTGAGTTGATTGTCAACTCAGCCCACATCCATGTTTCTAATGTCAATGAGTATCTGAAAAACTCCAAATCAGACACTTTTGCAGATTTCATTCAATTTAACATCAATAGAATCATCATCACAATAAATAAACCTGTTAGTGATCTCAATTTATCAACAATCGAGAAATACTTGAAGAACATTCAAAATATAAATCCAGATTCCATCAAGAGTCCTCACCTCCCCAAGTTCAAGTTATATATGAAAATTATTGGACTTCCGTACTTAAGTGAATTAGGAGTCATGACTTCTGATATTATCAAAGGTGTTTTAAAAGATTCATACCTCTTCAAGGATGCAATATTGGCTTCAAAACCTTGCATCATCAAAGCATCACCCAAATCTGATAAAGTGGTGGTATGGGTGGACATCTGGGATTCCCAGAGCAGTTCTTGTGCAAAGAATATCATCAATTAATGATTTAATGTTGGGCGACTTATTGCAACCATTTACAGAACTAACATGAACCCAGGAGTTCCTTAGTGTAAGAACTGTTGGAAGTGGGGACATTCGACACTAAGTTGTCGCTCTCATATCTCCAGGTGTACTAAGTGCTATGAAGCTCATGATACCGAACATCACAGAAAGAAAGCATGGTGTTGCATGGAAAACAAGAAAGTAAATTGCATAGCTACCAAGGTTGGTAAGCCATATCCTCATGTCTTCAAGTATATAAATTGCAAAGGAGACCATCAAGCAGACAGCTATAGTTGTTCTTATTGGTGTAACCATTTCAATAGGGATTGATATGGTAGAAAACAATAGGAACTCTTTCAAAAGTAGAGTACAATAATGTAGCAATTCTGTTAATGCAGCTAGGTTTGTTTTTTTTTTTCATGTTGTCTGCCTATCAATGTACTGTAGCTACTAAGTAGTTACCACGGTCTGCTCTTGTGCTCTGCGTTATAAATTGTTGATTTAAAAATATATATATTCAGATGATTACTAATTTGCTTCAAAGTATCTCAAGAATACTAAAGTAAATCTTTGAAATATTCTTATTATAGCTAGTGATTTTAACATTAGAAATAGTATCTAGAACCCTTCTTATCTCTTTCATTTGTTTTATAATGACTCTCTTTTGGAGATTGCAAATTCTTTAGATCTTAAATTATTTAATCCTATTTAACAAATCTCCACTCAATATTTAGACAATGCCAACAACACAAATTTAGTTATAGATCTATTTTTTCTCTATCCTAATTCCATAAAAATTGATAATCACAGCATTAATCCTGATATCTAATATCTATTTGATTATACTCCTCTTACTATTGATATTGTCATAATAGAAGAATTCATTTAGTACAAATAATATATTATTGTTAAAAACAGTAAGGAAGAAAAAGGATTTATTTCTGATCTTATTCATACTATTAGAAACATCAACACTTTGGATATTTCTGATATCAATTTTCTTGAACTTATTGTTCAAGAATATGCAAGTGCTTTGGAATTGGTATAGTATGAACATTCAAAAGTTGTCAAGATTACCAAATGATCTAAAGCTTGGTAGATAGTTAAATGAAACTCAGAATCTATAGGTTATCCAAGAGAATCAAAGATTGGAGGGTATTCAAGAGTATGTCAAAAGAACAAAATGAATATTTCTTGATGATAAAATTCATAAAATTATGTTAAGAAATTTAAGACTATAGGACCTAATGAAGTAGGTTAATAATCATAAGTTACTGACTATTAAAGCCTTACAATATAATGGCTGACCATGTATTAAGATCAATAATCTATAACAAGCTCTTGATCAAATATTCAATTTGGCCCAAAATTGTTAAATCAATACAAGTATTTTGAACAAATTTTTGTTAAAACTGTCATTAATATGGCCTTCTTTTTCAAATGAGGAATTTACAAGTGTCATTGATAAGTGCAATAATTCATCTACTTTAAGCCCTGATAGAATTTTGTAAAAGCATTTCAAAGTGGTTGTTAAAAATACTGAATATTTAAAGAATTTCATTAATATTGCTAATGTATACATTAACTTAGGACATTGGCCATTACATTTCAAATCATTATTATTAATCATTATTCCAAAGCTGAATAAAACATCTTACAATTCTTCTAAATTATTTGCTTTATTATTCTCTTAAATATCTTAGATAAGCTAATTGAGAAAGTCATTGGTGAAAGACTTCAATTTTATTTGATATCCAATAACTTTGTCTATCTTAATCAACTTGGAAAGTTCAAACAATATTTAACTACAGATGTAAGTATTTTTCTTACTTACCTTATTTGTTTAGAATAGGTCAAAAATTTTTAAACAAGTACTTTAGTTTTTGATATCATCTAGTTTTTCCTATCTCTCAACCATCAAATACTTTCTCTTATTTTGGAAAAAGCTAGTTTCAATCTAAAGTTTCACATTTATTTCTTAGATATTTAGTTAGTAGGAAAATATAATTTTTATAGAACAATTTCGTTTCATCATTTTTCAATGTTGATGTAAGTATAGGTCAAGGATTTATATTATCTCTAATTCTATCTACTCTTTATATTTCTCTTATTTTTTCATATTTTTGAAAAAAGAGTTAAACCTAAAAATCCCTATTTCATTTCTTAAGAAAAATCTTTTGAAAAAACAAATTCAATCTCTTTTGTAGTTATATTATTATCTCTGTCTTACTTAAATGGTTTGGACTTGTTATCAAACATGGAAAAACTGAAGTTTTTCACTTTTTTAGATCACATGATCTCTTTGATTTTCTTTCTTTGGATTTTAGCCATATTAGAAGTTCTATTCTTTGACCTAAAGATTTATGAAGATATCTCAGGTTCATTTTTGATAGAAAGCTTTTATTTCATCAATATGTCAAATTCTATTTCAACAAAGCTCTATTATCTGTTAAGTGTATGAAAATGCTTGGAAACTTCATACATGAACTTCTCCCCTATCAGAAATGTCTTCTTTATAAAATGTGTGTTTTACCTATAGCTCTTTATAGCTTTTCTTTATAGTATTACAATAAAGCACCTCTTTTGTTCCTGCTTAATAAGCTTAGAAAATTGCAATATTGAGCTACTTTATGAATTTCAAATGTTTTTCACATCTTTTTTACTATAGAAATTGAAGCTATTGCTAGTTTGATTTCTATTTATTTACATTTTCAAAAACTGAGTAGAAGACTTTCATTAAGAACTTTCCTACTCTCTTCTAATCATACTATTAAGTTTCTCCTTGAAAAGAGATATACTGCAAATTTCCTTTTTTATTTGTTCTTTTTAAAAACCAATATTTGTCTTAATGGAATTTTTTCATCTTTTGACTCTTTAAATAGCAAGTTTTTTCTTAGGTCTAAATTAATTGACATTTTCCTAGTTGTTTCTTATTCTATAAAGTTAATTGCTATAATAAAGAAAGTAAGACTATCTACCTCTATAAACTTGATAATCTTATGCTCAATGTTTTTTCTGATTCCCACACTGTCATTGTTATTTCTAATAATAGTATTAGAAACAATGTTGCTACATCTATTACTTATATTTATTCCTTCTCCAGTCTTATCAAAAAGATGCTTCATTATACCATCAATATCACCACAATAGAAGTAGAATTATTCATAATCAGACATGGAATTAATTAGATGGTTTTATTTTCTAATTTCTCTTACATCATTGTCATCACTAACACTTTATATATGGTGTAAATTTTTTTTGATTCTACCATCTATTTCTATTAACTTCAATTAATTGCTATCTCAAAAAACCTCAGATTATTTTTTAAGAAACATTCATCTAATACTATTGAATTTTGGAATTGTTCTAGTAATGAAGAATGGCCTCTTCACACATTTGTGGATAAAAATATGAAGAAATTCAATCTTATTCCTTATAAAACTTTGTGGAACTTCAACAAGAAGAAAAAAAGTGATAGTATTATCAGACAATAGCATATGGATTTTCAAGTATTAGATCTTAATGAAAAACAGTTTCTCAATCTATTAAATGATGATCTAACAGATACTGAACCCTTATATACTAAAAGAAATCATAAATTAGATATTTCAGGCATTCCAATTTGTTATATGCTAAAGCTATGAGAACTATTACAAATCATACTCTGATAGGAGAATACTGACTAAGATTTTTCCTGAGAGAAGTATTTAGTTGTCTATGTGGATTATATCCAATCAAATTAAAACACTATATTCTCTATAAGTATAAGAAGTTCAATAAGTACTAAAACTCAATGAAGAATACTATTACCCAGTTTATCTCTTTTCTTATATTTTCCTTTGGAGAAAGTATTACATAATAAATCAATTCTTTTGCTCAGTTAGTAGTTAATTATTTTTCTTTTTTCTATTTTTTTTTATTTTCTATTGTTTTAATTCTATATAATATAGTTACAAAATAGCTATTATAAACTATTCTCATACTCTGTGTAATAAATTGTTGATTAAAAAAGAAACATATAACTATAGTCACATAATGTATTATATGATGTTCTTTTTTTTGTTGTTATTGTTTATTTCTACTTTCTATACTGTAATAAGCAAACTAGTGCTAAGACACAGTAAGTATTCCAAGTAATTATGCCTTTTTAGTAAGGTGATATTTATATTTATATGAGATATGTACAATGGTATTCTTAGTCTTCACTGCTATTAATATTATGAAAATAATACCATTAAAGTTGGTAAGATCAATGTAAGGTGATATTTTGTCTCTTTTTCTCTGAATATAGTATATAAATTCTTTTTTATTCCTATCAGAATGTCAGAACCTCAGAATAAGGGCTTAGTCTTATTTTATCTTTTTCTATTTTTCTATTATCTAGTAGTAGTAGTCTTTAAAAGAAACTTAATGTTATAAGACGAGAGTGTGGACAGACTTTGGCTAGGGCTAGGGTTAGCCGGATATATATAAGTATATAATTATTAGTCTACAATGGATGGAGAGCACATGACCTGGAAGTCATGTGATAGAGGCTAGAGTAGTCTAGAGTGGTTTGGAAGGACTTAGGGTCTAGAAGGATTGGGAAGAGTCTAAAAGGAGTTAGGATTAGAGATGATGTCAAGAGACAATGGTTCCTCATGGTGTACACATGGTGTGCACATGTATAGCGGAGATTAAAGGTATGATGTCAGGGCACATGTAGGAAGCATGGTGGCCTTAAGGAAAACACATGTGGATGAGTAATAGGACATGAGGACAATGCATGGACAGGAGTAATATTGTTATAGCATGGACCACATGTAAATTATATAAATAGAGGAGCAATGCAGCGAGGGCTCCTTGTCGAGTTCTCTTGTAATTCCCCCACTCTTTACTTGATAGCCCATTGGAAAGCTTTGCTCATTGTGAGATCATTTGTCCTTGAGTAACAAGTGGTTGCTACAACACTTAAGCAGGGTGAGAAAGGTGACATTACATAGTTACAAAGTATGACACCATGTCACACATGTGATAAGTCACAGTCACACAGTCACATGACCATGAAATATAGTAGAACCTACTAGAAGGTCTTGGTTATACTTTAGGATAGATATATAAGAAGGCTAGACTATAGTAGAAACTCTACTGAGTTTTCTTGTGTCACTCAATATAAGAGTATGCTTCTGTTCTAAGCTCTAGGACTTAAGTTCATAACACAGAAGAGAATCTAGCTAAGTATAGCTATTAATCTACTAATTAATAAGCCTTAGTGAGTATATGATTGTTGATGTTGAAAGAGAAAGAAAAAATAGTTAGTTTCTCATTATTTATATGTATAAGAATAGAGACATAAGTAGGATAGTTATAGATAGTTATAAATATAGTTTTCTGGAATCTTCATAGGATTGGTTGATGTTTCAAAAATATTGAGTAAACTTACTAAGTAAAAAAAGATAAGAATGAAAGAGATAGAAAATATTTGTAGAATGCTTAATTGGTTTCATTTCTTTTCAGATGCCATCAAGATATATTATTGTTTCTTAGTCAGAGAGAAAGTTTGCTATTCACTTTACTAGTTTGAAGAAGATATAGCATTTTTTCATCTCATTAAAAAGACATTCATAATTAACAAAGTCAAAATAATCTTTGATATCAAAAGTTAATATAGAGATAACTAAGCTATAGTTTCATAAGCTGTTGTTATATCCTAAACTCTAAAATATGTCTGAGACATGTTTGACTTCAATATAATATCAAATTCCTATGGTTATTTGGCTATATTGCTTTATTTGAGTTAAAATCCATAGTCATATTCATCTGTTTCTGTTGTCTAATTATCTCCTTCAAACTTCACAAATTTACTCAAACTTTACACAGAATTTTCCCCTTTCTAAATCTAAACTTCTATGTAGTGTTTTACTAATGAAACACTTGCTTAGAGATCTGTTTTAGTTACTTCTTTTGTTATATTATATATTTAAGGCTGGTAACCACTTTGTAATAGCTAGTCTGATAATCAACTAAAGTTGATGTTAAATCTCCAGTGTCAATGGTAACATACTTTACTTCTCTTTTTATTACTTCTTATAAGACTATCTTTTGAAATTGCGACCATACAGCTCATAAGAGATATAATATATAAGTTGAGACCAAGGTCATTTGACAAGTCTGTATTACCAAGCTCATCACATGAAGTATTTACACTCTATGCATGTCTGAGCCAACTTTGTAGACTTTCACTGTTACTGTTACAACTCAAAGATTTTAGAGTGGGTTAATAAATAGAACCTTGTATTGGGTTAACATAAGAGAACTCAATAGAGAACTCTGTACAGGATTGTCTACCTTATATACTAAAACTCCATGGTTGATGCTAACTACTTCTAGCCTACCCTAAACAGCTATATATTTGCCTTAAGGTCAACATATGTTAAACATGCTATATGATATTATTCTTTCAGAACCTTCTATACTCTTCTCTGTGATATGTGATTATGTGACTGTGATGTTGTCATGTGACAGATGTGTGACACCTAGTCATGTTATGTGACAGTTTGAATAGTGTGACTGTGACATCATGTTAACTCTAACTCTAAGTTCTAAAAATAAAAAATAAAAAAAGAAATTATTTAGAGTTCACTATCTTGAACTCTGATATTTACCTTCAAGTGTGAACCATACCTAACAGATATAGTCTTCAACAATATTCTTTATATTTCTTATTTGAGAGCTAGCTTGATTGGTATAAAAGCTTTATAGCAAAACAGAAATTAGTTGTAAGATTGTAGTGATAGAGTTTCTATTATAAGGAATAGTGGAAAGCTATTTAGAGTAATATTGATAGAGTCCACTGGTACTTTATATTATGTTCAATGTATAATAGAACTTAGTAATTACAATACTTATCTTTTGAAAAGATCTACTACATGACTCTGGTACTAAAGATTAGAATACTTGAATTCAGCAATTATTAACTCAATACAAACTTGACAACTTATTAATAGTCTAGAAATCAATTTACCCCAGAAATATAATTAATTGTACAGTAGTTATATAAATAGCAAATCTCATTGGCTTCTATTACTTAAGACAAGCTTTAGTCAGTACTTCAAAATGAAGTTGGTTATTATAAATTTTACTAACTTAATGTCAGTTGCAATATGAGATGGTAATCTTTATACACTTATCATTATAGAAATAAGTTGTTACTATCTAGTTGGATAGTTGTTAAAGAACAAAAATAAGGTAAGAGTGGCAGTACAAGATATCATCTTAATACTAGAATGCTAGTCAGGCTTAAAGGTTTAATGTCTTTGTAGTGATAATAGCCCCAAGTTCATTAATACTACAATAAATCAGTTTTACTATTGTAATAGTATTATATATATAACAACAAATCCATATATATTAGAACAAAATGGAATTGCTAAGTAAATAATTGCTATATTTTTTAAAATAGTTCACTGCATACTACATACAGCAGAAGTTAACTTGAGATATTGAGGAGAGATATTTATATATGTACTTTATATAAGAAGTTCAATATCCATCTCTAGGTTAAAAGAAGTTGTTTCTTATGAGACATGAACTAAAAGAAAACTAGATGTGTTGCACTTATGAATTTTCAGAATTTTAGATTAGGTTTATGTAACTCAGAAGATTTAGAAAGGAAAGTTAGAGTTGAGAGTTATAAAGATATGAATACTAGATTGGTAGACTAATGAGATAAAGAGATATAGACTTAAAAATTTGGAGAGTAAAGAACTCATTACTTCTCATGACATTCAATTTTTTGAGAATAAAACACTTAGTAAGTTGGCAATTGTGAATATTAATAAACTAAATGTCAAGATCGTCAAAGGTGGACTTTGTTCATTTTTATTTTCTCTCTTTTATTTTTCTTTTTCCTTTTTTTATATTCTCTATTTCTATCTTTAGAACAACTCAGGTTAGGGGTTATCAGTCACGCTGTCACATCAGTCACAACTTGATGGCGTAGTCACAAGACTGATCACGGGACTTAGGAGAGTGAAGTAGAAGGAATTAGAACAAAGTGACGTCATACAACATAGACACCACATATTGGCCTCATGTATTACTCATGGTCATTTAGGGTAGGGTGCACAGTAGTTAGCACGGACCATGGGGATTAGTATATAAGGTAGACTACTCTGTACTTGGAACTCTATCGAGT